>Ga0326727_10000776_pt1 | contig 127702 bp, 101 predicted proteins | sample MB2enrmetagenome_FD_207643 | JGI IMG/M metagenome (GOLD analysis project Ga0326727, IMG submission 207643) | Lab enriched peat soil microbial communities from McLean, Ithaca, NY, United States - MB29MY | ecosystem: Environmental > Terrestrial > Soil > Wetlands > Peat | place: USA: New York...
TCTGACCTTCAGACTGTCCGGCGCGCCATCCATTGCGCGCCCGGACGGCTGGAGAAAAACCACTACGTGAGCGCACCTCCCACACAGTTCAGTGCGGCGGGATGCACAGCCAACTATCCCATCGAGTGGAATCTCCGCTCGATACCCTCATTCAATTGATGGTTCCTGTTCCTAGTTCGTTTCAGGTTTGGAAAAAGTTCCAAAAGTGGACTTCAACGCTCACCATACTCTGAGATCGCTATCCCATCTCGCAGGACTGCGGCTTCCAAACCCCGCCGATTCATTCGCTAGCGGTACACTCCGCCCCGGTGACATACCATACCCATTTCGCAGATGTTCTGGCACGCCCCCGGACCATAACGAATCCTGAACCAATTCGCTCAGACTTTACATTTGAGAAACACTCGAACTGCGGGGAAGTTGCGTGCTGTTACACGCTAATCGGGCTATCGCGGAATAGCTCAATAGGGCTAGCCGCGGGCGACGCCATTCAACACCTGTTAACGCGGAATCGCTTTGTCTGGCGTCGCCCCGACTTCCGAAATGACCGATGCAGCCGCGCCCAGGTGCCTGTTGGTCTGGTTATCGATCGCCAACAACCACTTGGATAAGGACAAACCGGCAATAATCGCTTATCTCATGCTCTTGCCTCGATTGTCGCAATCGCGACAGGCTTGCATGAGCACGGCTGTCGCCACCCTCCGCCGCGCGGGGTGGCGGCGCAGAAACGGTGCAGTCTTAGGGCGTTGCGAGAAGATACCGGGATCGTGCAGGGTCCACGTGCGGCTGAATAACATCGAGTGGACCGTAACAAATGCAACATCTGCTACGGAAGGTGCAGGATATGCTGGTGGCGAGGCGCTGTTGGATCGCCGTGTACCTGGCTCGCAATTTCAAGCGACTTCTCACACACCTCTCCGGCTTTCCCTCCTCCGCCCCGTTCGGTTTCCCTTTGGCGCCGCACCCCATCCCGCTGGCGGGGGTTGAGCCTCAATCCGTCGCACCATGCTCCCAAACAGCCGACATATGGGATGGCTTTCGGCCGGCATCAGCCAGTAGTACCAGGCATGCCTGACCAGCCTGCCGCGCGAGGAGACCGGCCTTCTCATTCCATCGGGCAGTCGCCTTCCCGATTAAACAACCACAGCGGGTGAGAGCGGGTGGACTCGAAGTGGCCGTTTTACGCGCTGCCGGCCGTATACCGGGATCCCGGTGGAGTCCATGTCCGGCACGCGGCCGCTGCGGGAAATCGAGGGCCTCCGCTTTGCCGATGAGGTCGCGGTTGATGCGGGCCAAGCCGTTGAAGTTCGCTTCCTCAGCCAGCATCCGGTTTCAAAACTCTGCAATCGGGAGGTCGGTGCGCCGCCACGATCCCGAGGCTTCTCCGAACCGATCGGCCGGATCGTCGGATCTTGCGAAAGCCGCTCGGCGTCGTTGAAATCCTCGCAGCCCACGATGCGGCTGTAGACGGACTGGCGGAACAGGTCGGCCAGTGGAAGTTGAGAATTCTTCCCGCGTCGTGAGTCGGCCGGGTGCTGGGCGATGAGCGCGCCGAAGCCCAAACGCTCGTCCAGTTCGCGCTCCGGAATGAGGCCTCCATCCGAGATGACACGCGACGCCTGGAAATCGACTTTCAGGGGAGTGTTGGACGATAGCTGGATGGGTCCCTTTGTTTCTCACCCATTGGGCGCCGGCCTCCGGAGTTCCTGCATCGCGTTGGAGGCCGCATAAATAAAGGCGCCGGGGGCCATCAAGAGGTTATCGGTAACTGCTCAAAACGGAACTACGGGGTTAACTTCGAGCTCCGGGCTTACTGCGCTCCCCGGTACCAATCCAGCGTCCGCCGCATCCCTTCTTCGAACGAGAAGCGCGGCGCGTGGCCCAGCGACCGCACCGCCAGCGTGGTATCGGCCTGCGAATCGCGCACGTCGCCGGCGCGCGGCGCGGCGTACCTGGCCGCGATCGCCACACCGGCCAGCCGCTGCACCAGCGCCCACGCCTGGTTGAGCGTGATCCGCCCGCCGTTGCCGCCGTTAATCGCCATCCCCGAGACATTCCGGGCGCGCGCCGCCTTCAGGTTCAGCTCGGCCACGTCCTCCACATACGTGAAGTCGCGCGACTGTTCTCCGTCGCCGAAGATGGTGGGCGCGCGGCCCTCGATGGCGGCGCGCATGAACAGCGAGAGCACCCCCGAATACGGGCTCGACGGATCCTGCCGCGGCCCATACACGTTGAAGTACCGCAGCGCCACCGTCTCCAGCCCGAAGACCTGCGAGAAAACCGCGCAGTAGCTCTCTCCCGTCAGCTTCTGCAGGGCGTAGGGCGACTTCGGCCGCGGCGCCATGGTCTCCACCTTGGGCAACACCTCGGTGTCGCCGTAGGCCGACGACGAAGCCGCGTACACCACCCGTCCCACGCCGCCCTCGCGCGCCGCCCGCAGCACATTGAACGTGCCATCGATGTTGACTTCGTGCGACGGCACCGGGTCGTCGATCGACCGCGGCACCGAGGGAATCGCCGCCTCGTGGAACACCACCGCGGCCCCGCGCACGAGCGGCGCGATCTCTTCGTAATGCCGGATATCGGCGCGCTCGAACCGGATGGCCGGCCGCACTTCCTCCAGGTTGGCTTCGCGGCCGGTCAGCAGGTTGTCGATCACCACCACCCGCGCGCCTTCCCGCAGCAGGGCGCGCACAATCGCCGACCCGATGAAGCCCGCGCCTCCCGTAACCACGCAATGACTCAAGACGATACCCTCGCGATCTCCCCGCGCAGATAGCCCAGCGACTCGCTCGCCAGCCGTTCGGCGCCCGGAGAGAAATCGAACGCTTCGAGCGAAATCCACCCCGCGTAGCCCAGCCGCCCGAGCGCCGCCAGCACGGGTTTGAAATCGTAGTTGCCCGCGCCGCAGTGCCGCCCGTCCGGCTCGTTTACGTGGACGTGGCGGATGAACTCGAAATACCGTTCCACCAGGGCGGCGTGCGGCTCCGCTTCGTCGATGGCGTTGTGCACGTCGAACATGGTCCCGACCGCGGGGCTCGAGATCTCCCGCACCATGCCCACCGCTTCCGCCAGCGTCCGGACCACGTCGCACTGGTTGGCCGGCAGCGCTTCCAGGAGCACCGTGACGCCGCGCGCGGCGGCATGGGGCGCGATGGCGCGCAGTCCCTCCGCCAGGTGGCGCGCAGCCTCTTGCGGGGCGATGCCGCCGGTCGAGCAGCGTTGCCGGGGCGAGCCGAGCACCATCACGGCCCCGTCGCCAAGATCGGCGGCCAGATCCGCCAGGCTGCGAATGTGCTCCCAACTGCGCTCTCGCAGGGCCGCGTCCGGCGTGGTGAGGTGCAGTCCCTGGGGCGACACCATCAGCCAGTGCAGCCCCGCGAAGGCCAGACCCTCGGACACGATGATGTCGCGGTACTCGCGGCGCCGGGCGGCGGAGATGTCTCCCGGATCGGCGGCCAGGGTGAAGGGCGCGATTTCGATCCCGGTGTATCCGGCCGCGCGGATGGCCCGGCAGGCGCCGGCAAACGGCCACCCCTCGAACGCCTCATTGCACATCGCGTGGCGGAACGTCATGAACTCTCAGTGTATACCTGGGATACGGGGGAATCGTACCCATCGTGCGCGCTCCGAAGCCGCCGCCGCCACGCCCCCACTAAGCTGAGTTACACTGGCGGGTTCCCATCCCCATGACTCGATAGTCGTCCTGAACACAGGGATGGCCGGGAGGTGCCGGAAGTGTCGAGCGCCACGCAGCCTTCGTTTGAATTCGGCCGGATTGGCCACAACCGCGGTGTATATGTGCTGGCGGTTGTCCTCCTGATGGCCTCGCTAGCGCCATTAGTGTTGGCTGGAGGGTTCATATTTGGGGCGTCGGTGGTGCGGCTGGCGGGCAGCGGGACGGCGGGTATTGCCAGCCGGACGGCAATGCTCGCCAGCCGGATCCACGAGGAGGAGACCTTACTGGCCGACGTAAAGAACCTGCCCCCTGAGGATGACGACAACTGGCTGGATGTGGGCCTCGCCCAGGAGCAGGCCAAGCGGATCGCGCTGCGCCTTCCCAGTCAGCGCGAGGCGCTGGCCGAGAGCCGCGCGGAACTGGCCGCCAGCAGCGCCGCCGACCGGTCCCTCTTCCTGAAGATGCTGCCTGTGGGAGCGGCCGCGCTGGCTGCCATCCTGGGACTGCTGTACTGGGGCACCTGTTCGAAGCTCACGATCAGGCTGCTGGCTCACATCGGAGCCCTCCCGGCCGGCGCCGCCGAGGCCGGAGCCACGCGGCTGGTCGAGGACCTCTGTGGCAGGCTCCATTTGCCTCCGCCCAAGCTGTACATCATCCAATCCGGGGTGCCCTATACGCTTTCCGCCGCCATGGATAAGCACCATGCCATGCTGGCCGTGACGCGCGGGGCGCTCGACCTGCTGGACCAGCGGGAACTCGAAGCCATGCTGGCGCACGAGCTTTCCCACATCGGCAACCACGATATCGAGTTGAACACCCTCCTGGCATCGGCGGCGCTGTTCATCAGGCTTCCTTTGTCGGGACTCCGCCGCAGGTGGTCGCGCGGTTATATCGCTGCCAGTTTGGAACAGGAGGCGGCAAGGACGGACAGGTATTTCTATCGGTACGGATGGCAGTTTGGAATCCGCCGCATCATTTTCATGGGGATGATGGGACTGCTGCTGTTGCCGATGTTGATCTACATCTTTCTGGTGGCGCCCATCGCCGGCCACCTGATCCGGGCGTTTGTATCCCACGACCTCGAATTCATGGCGGACGCCGACGCCGCCGCACTGACTGGCAACCCCGAGGGCCTGGTGTCGGCGCTCGCCAAAGTCGGTGGCGCCACCTCCAAGCTGGTCGATTCGAACCCCGCGTTCCAGCACTCCTGCGTGGCCGGCGCGAGCGCTTCGGGAGGCTGGCTCAGCCGCAGTTTCCAGCCGACTCACCCTTCGCCCGCCAAGCGGATTCAGCGATTGGTGGAGGTTTTCGGCGCGGCCAGGTTCTCCGGCCTGAAGGGCGCCATAGACGCGGGCAAGCAGTATGCCGGGCAGCATGAAACCACGGGCGAGGAGCACTTGATTCAGGTCGCGGCGGACGATCTGGCCGCGGTGCGGCAGGGCAACGCCATGGGGAAGGTGTACCGCCTGCTCTCGACCGAAGAGGTTCCCGTCCACGAGTCGCAAAGGCCAAGCTCGCTGGTGGTCGCCTGGATGAAGCCCGGCGCATTGCTGGTGGTGTTCGAGGACATGGGCAAAATGCTGGCCGTGAACACCGCCCAGGAGCACTACGGCTACATCGACCGCAAAACCAAGCTGAAGCCCGTACCCGGCGTGCTGCCCCAGGAAGTGTACGACCCCACAGCGCGCGCGGCGGTCGAAGAGACGCTGGCGCGCCGGGAAGCGGCTGCCGCCAAGGCGTCGGCCCCGGATGCTCCGGCCGCTTCGGCGCCAGGGCCGCTGGGCCTCACGCGGGAGCAGTGGTGGATGGTGGTGGGTTTTGCGGTGATGTTGTTCGCCGGCATCACCATCCTGCTCATCGTGGCGGCGGGGAAGTAGCGGCGGGGCGGGTGGTCAACCTCGTTCGCTCCACAGATGCTGGCGAATGTGATTGAAGTTCAACACGTCAAAGCCCTTCGACTGCAACCAATTTGCCAGCCGCAGATCGTCCGTCAGCACCAGGAACCGATGCTCGCTTACAAGGGATGCAATGCCCGCGTCTGTCAGCCCGAACTTCGCGAACGCCGGACTGGCGGTCGCCTGCTGGCTCGCGCAGTACTTCTCCTCGATAACGTCAATCGTGCCCTTGAACGCCTCCTGGAAACGGAGCAGGTTCGATTCACCAAGCTTGCCGGATAGGTTGCTGACTTCCGTCAGTATGTTGGGGGTTGTGACGACTGTGGTAAACCAGCCAACCAGCTTGGCCAGCAGGTGGAAGTCCTCAATCGTGTACCGCTTGGTGTGGGGAAAAGTCTTGATCGCCCTCTCGTCGAAAAGGCCAACCTGGTACAGCAGGAGCAGATTGGCATCCAGCAGAAGGCCGGAGCGCCGGTGCTTTTGGAAGAGCGCCCCATCATCGCTTTGCCCGGCCATCTCAGAGCTTTCGGATCTTTATCGATTCAAGCGTTCCGTTTTCCGCGTCGATCTGGACGACCTTGTAGTCCCTGGGTATCGCACCGGCCAATTCGGCTAGACCGGTTGAACTGGGAGACGGCATGCTTAGGGTCACAAGCCAATGCGCGCTACCCCCGTTCTGCGCGAGTTCCACTTCCTCGAAGACAATGCCGCCTTGCGTGCTGAGCTCCGTAAAGTACCTCACCGCCAGGTTGACCGCTTGTTTGACATCGATCATATGCGTTCCTTCTGCCGATACGCATTATAATGCACGCCGGTGTCCCGCCGCTACCTTCCCGGCACGCCCGCCAGCCCGCGCGTGGCGAAGTCGGTAAGCGTCAGAACGATCAGTATCCCCAGCCATACCATCGCGCCCGCCAGCACTAACTTGGTCAGCTTGTTGCTGTGACGCACGTGCATGAAAAACAGCGCCACCAGCAGCATCTTGCATACCGCGATGGCCAGCGCCGCTACCACGCTGAAGTCCCCCAGGTTGACAAAGGACACCGCCGTGGTCAGCGCCGTCAGCGAGATCAGGGCCAAAAAGACCAGGATGTACGTCCGGGCACTGTCGATATGTTCCGAGTTATCCGTCATGACTATCTCCCCAGATGGCGGTCGATCAGATACAGCAGCGGGAACAGAAAGACCCAGACGATATCCACAAAGTGCCAGTAGAGGCCCACCACGTCCACCGGCGTCATGTAAGCCGCCGAGTATCTTCCCATGCCCGCCTGCACGATCAGAAAGACCAGCAATCCCGCGCCGATCGCCATGTGCAGCGCGTGCAGGCCGGTCATGGCGAAGTACAGCGAGAAGAACAACTGCGCCGGACCTTGTTGCGCCACGCCCTCGAAATGGAAATTGGGTCCGGGGATGTGGTGCTCCGCCAGCTTCTGGTTCCACTCGTAGGCCTTCACGCCCAGGAAGACGCCCCCCAGGAGCAGCGTCAAAACCAGAAAAAGCACCAGCGCCCGCCGCTTCCCGAGTTGCGCCGCGCGCACCGCCAGCACCATCGTCAGGCTGCTCGACAACAGCACTATGGTGTTGGCCGCGCCGATGTACACGTCCAGGCTGCAACTGGCCACCGCGAATGTGTCGGCGTACCAGCGGCGGTACACCGTGTACGCCAGGAACAGGCCGCCGAAAAACATGATCTCCGTGATGAGGAAGATCCACATCCCCAGCGTGGAGGCGTCCTTCTGCTGCGCCTCGGTGTCGAACTGCTCGCGCAGGGCGAGCGTCTCCGCTTGCGAGTGGCTAGCCAAGTTCCATCCCCTCCCCGACTACCGTGCTGTAATCGTAGACCTCGTGGTCCACAACCGGCGTTTCGTCGAAATTGTGCGGCGGCGGCGGCGACGCCGTCTTCCATTCCAGTCCCGTGGCGCCCCATGGATTGGCCGGCGCCCGCTTGCCGTAGCGCAGCGACCAGACAAAGTAAACCATCGGCATCAGGTAACCCACCGCCAGCACCGATGCGCCCGCCGTCGAAAGCACGTGCAGCACCTGGAACTCCGGCGGATACACGTGGTAGCGCCGCGGCATCCCCAGATACCCGAGGATGAACTGCGGGAAGAAGGTCAGGTTGAAGCCCAAAAAAATGATCAGCGCCGATAGCCTGGCCCACAGTTCCGGATACATCCGCCCGGTCATCTTCGGCCACCAGTAGTGCAGGCCGCCCAGGTACGCCATGATGGTGCCGCCCACCATGATGTAATGGAAGTGCGCCACCACGAAGTAAGTGTCGGTAACATGGACGTCGATTCCCAGCGAGGCCACGAACAGCCCCGTCAGCCCGCCTATCGTGAACAGCCCGATGAAGCCGAACGCGTAGAGCATGGGCGTGGCGTACGAAATGGATCCCTTGTAAAGCGTGGCCGTCCAGTTAAACACTTTGATGGCCGACGGGATGGCCACGAAGTAACTCAGGAACGAGAACACCATTCCGGCATACACCGACTGCGTGCTGACGAACAGGTGGTGGCCCCACACCAGGAAGCCCAGCACCGCGATGGCCATGCTCGAGAAGGCCACGAACTTATAACCGAATATGCGCTTGCGCGAGAATGTGGAAACCAGTTCGCTGATGACTCCCATGGCCGGCAGCACCATAATGTAGACGGCGGGGTGCGAATAGAACCAGAACAAATGCTGGAACAGCACCGGGTCGCCGCCCAGCGCCGGGTCGAAGATCCCGATGTGGAAGACCCTCTCGCAGAACACCAGAACGATGGTCACGGCCAGCACCGGCGTGCCCAGAACCTGGATCAGGGCGGTGGCGTAATTGGCCCACACGAACAGCGGCAGCCGGAACCACGTCATCCCCGGGGCGCGCATGCGGTGCACCGTCACGATGAAGTTCAGACCCGTCAAAATGGACGAGAAGCCGGCCACGAAGATGCCCAGCGCCGTCGCGATCACCCACGAGTTCGAGTAAGTGGTGCTGTACGGCGTATAGAACGTCCAGCCCGTGTCCACCCCTCCCGCCAGCATGGCGAACAGGGCGAACAGGCCGCCCACCACCAGCAGGTACCAGCTCAGCAGGTTGATTCGGGGAAACGCCAGGTCGCGCGCGCCGATCGCCATGGGCAGGAAGAAATTGCCCAGCGTGGCGGGGATCGACGGAATCAGAAAGAAGAAGATCATCGCCACGCCGTGCATGGTGAATAACTTGTTGTAGGTCTCCGACGACACCATCCCGCCCTGCGGGGTCATCAGCTCCAGGCGGATCAGGGTGGCCATCGCTCCGCCGATAAAGAAGAACAGCGTGATGGTGAAGAGATACAGCAGGCCGATGCGCTTGTGATCCTTGGTCAACAGCCACGACTTGAGGCCGTAGCTCGCGTTCAGGTAAGTCTCCTGTTCCACTGCCGCCGCGGGTGTCATATGGTTTAGTGCGCGCCCTCCGCCGCCGCCGGCTTCCCGCCCAGCGACTTGATGTACTCCACCAACTGCAACACTCCCTCTTCCGTCACCAGGCCCTGGAACGTCGGCATCGCCGGCGCGTAGCCGGCCACGATCTTCGCGTTGGGCTGCAGAATGGACTCGCGGATATAGGCCTCGTCCGCCGTCACCGTGCCGCCGGTGGTCAGCTTGACCGTCGATCCGTAGACGCCCACCAGCGACGGGCAGCGGCCGGTGTTGTCGGCTTTGTGGCAATTGGCGCAGGCCAGCTCCTTGAACAGCCGCGCGCCGTCGTCCGCCAGCGATTCCGACGGCTCGCCCCCGCGCATCCAGTTGGCGTAATCGCGCGGCTCCATCACGTAAATCCACCCGGTCATCCCGGAGTGGCGCGTGCCGCAGTACTCGGCGCAGAACAGATGATACTTGCCCGCCTTGGTCGGCTTGAACCAGGTGGTCGAGTACTTACCCGGCACCACGTCCTGCTTGGTGCGGAAAGCCGGCACGAAAAAGCTGTGGATCACGTCCTCCGAAGTCATGGTGAGCTTCACCGCGCGGCCCAGCGGGATGTGCAGTTCGTTGATCTCGCGCTTGCCTTCCATGTGCTGCAGCTTCCACATCCACTGCTTGGCCACCACGTAAACCTGCAGCGCATTGTCCGGTGGACGGCTCTCGCGGAAGTAAATGTCGGCGCCCCAGGTGAACATCACCATGGTGAGGCCGAAAGGGATCACCGTCCACAGGATCTCGAGCGCCAAGCCGCCGTGCTGCTCCCGCGGCAGTTCCCCGGCGGAACGGCGCCGGTAGCGGATGGCGAAATAGAAGATTGCGGCGAAGATCGCCAGCGTGAAGAACGCCGCCACCGCCACCAGAAAAAACAGCAGGTGATCCACGTCGGGAGCGAACGTGGAGGCTTGTTCCGGAAATAGAGGTAGTCTGCCCATGGTCGAATCTATCCGGCCCGTCCGGTGCCGGGCTTGCGCTGCCGCGATTCGCGCCGCAGCACCACCGCCAGAAACGCGCCGCAGATCAGGACGAAGGCCGCGCTCGCCACGCGCAGGCCGCCCATGGCGATGGCGCCGTATTTCCCCGTGGCCGGGTCGTAGTGGTAGCAGAACAGCAGCACCTCGTCCACCGGGCTGCCGATCTTGCCTTGGGACGCCTCCACCAGCCCCAGGCGTATGTCGCGCGGCGCGTACTCCACGCCGTAGAAGTAGCGCGAGATGCGGCCGTCCGGCGTCAGAATCAGGATGGCGCTGGCGTGCGCGAACTGGTCGGTGGCGGGGTCGTACTTGAAGTGAAAGCCCACGGCGTCGGTCAGCGTCTTGATGTTACTGGCGTCGCCGGTCAGGAAGTGCCAGCCGTTGGCGGTGCCCGGACGCGCGTAGCGCCGCAGGTAGGTTTCCTTTTTCGCGGCCGCCAATTCGGGCGTGTCCTTGGGATCGAAGCTCAGGCTGACCACTTCGAAATCGCGGCCCGGGTTGAAGGATACCGCCTTGAGGCTGCTCTCCAGGCCCGTCAGAATCTGCGTGCAGAGCATGGGACACCGGTAGTACACCAGCGCCAGGATGACCGGCTTACCGGCCTGAAAGAACGTCGAGAGCGCCACGTCGCGCCCGGCCTCGTCGCGGAACGTCGCGTCGAGGGGCACCTGGTAATCCAGTTTCTGGTCGATCCCGACGCCCGCCAGCGCGCCCGGCAGAGCGGGCTTCAGATCGGAGTCCTGCATGCTGTAGGACGGCTGCGCCGGCGCCGGCTGGCCGGGTTGGGCAAACACGGGAAGCGCCCAGATCGCAAATAAGACCGTCAGTGTGGGGCAGGTTGGCAACCTGCGGCCGATTGTTAATCGGCCTCTTGCGAGCGTGTGCCAATGCCGCCCAGGCGAGTTGCCAACCTGCCCCACAAACCCGCTGCACAGTGTCTTCATTTCCCCTCTCCCGCCAGCGGCCCACCCGGCTGCTGCATTTTGACCCCCAGACCGCTCTCCGTCGGCACGCTGACCACCGCGGCCGCCGGCTGCGGTTCGGCCTGCGGGCGCGCCGGCAGGCCGCGCTGCGCCAGCAAATCGATCGCGCGCGCGATGGGAATCCGCACCACGCCGTTGGTCCGGTCGATCCAGCCGTAGCCGTTCAACTTCCCGTCCTCGGCCTCGCGGAACTTCCGCAAATCCTCCACTGGCGTCTCTTCCAGGCGCGGCGCGGGCGGCTGCTTCCCGCCCCTGACGCGCTCCCAAGCCGCCGGCTTCACGCCGCCGGTCGCCCCCTCGAAGTAGCGGAACAACCCGAACAGAACTACCAGCGCGATGGCGATGACGGCAACCAGCGCGGCGACAAACCGGCCCACCGCCCAAACGTCCACATCGGACTCTTCGTGCCGCCCGCGGGGCTCATTCCCGGCCATGTGCCAAGACCTCCTCCAGCGCCGGCTGGTTGGGCGCCACCAGCGGCCGCTTCTCCAGTTGCTTCAGGAAGTACGCCAGCCAGATGCCCACCAAACCGGCGGGCGCGGTGAAATCCAGCCAACTTACTCCGAACCCTGTAACTCGAAAGTAGGGTGTTATCTGCCAGTACAAATCCACCAGCCGCATCGCCAGGACGAATCCCGCGATCCCCGCCAGCAGCTTGAAATTGCGCTTCAGATCGCGCGACAGCAGCAGCCCGAACGGCAGCGCGAAGTGCCCGATCACCAGCAGTAGCGCCAGCGCGCCCCACCCGTGGTTCAAACGCACCTGGTACCAGGGGATCTCCTCCGGCAGGTTGCCCGCCCAGATAATCAGGAATTGCGAATACGAGAAATAGGCCCACACCATCACCAGGGCCAGCAGGAGTTTTCCGAGGTCGTGCAGGTGGCGCGGCGTCAGCACTTCGCGCATGGGCTGGCGGAACGAAAGCAGCACCAGCAGCGCGATCAGGAATGCCATGCCGGTCAGCGCCTGGCCGGCGATCACCAGCAGCGGGAACATGGTGGAGAACCACTCCGGCTTCACCGAGAGAATCCAGTCGATGGACATGAAGGAAACCGACAGGCCCCAGAACACCAGTCCCGGTCCGGCCAGCTTGCCCATTCTGCGGTGCGCCGCGGCGCCGCCCTCGCGATCCTCCTCGGCCGACCAGCGGTTGAATAGCCATGCGAGCAGCAGCCATCCCGCGAAGTACACCGCTGCGCGCGCCAGAAAAAACCCCGGCTTAAGCCACTGCGCCTGGTGCGCCGGGAGCGCCGGATGGTGCACCGGCATCCACGGATACAGGTTGTTCATGCCGAGAAGGATGGGCAGAAACATCAGGGCCACCAGCGGCAGCGTGCGCGCCGCGGCCTCGGCGGGACGGCGGATGACGGCGCCCCAGGCGCCGCCGGTGACGTACTGCAGCATCAGCCAGGCCATCGGCCCCAGGCTCAGGCCCAGGATGAAGATGTACGCCCAGAGATACGAGCGGTAGAACTGGTTGGGCGAAACCGCCACCATGCCGATGGCCGTCAGCACGGCGCCCAGCCCACCCACCGCGGCCGCGCCGTTGCGCCACCGCCGCATCTCGCTCCGCAGTTGCGCCGGAATCCGGAAATCCACGGTCTGGGGCGTCATTGGGAGCCTCCGCCTTCGAGTTGCGCCCGTTCGGCGGGCGGGACGTCGCCGATCGCGGCGTGCTGGCTCAACTGCAACGCGCGCAGGTAAGCTACGATGGCCCAGCGGTCGCTCGGGGAAATCTGCGCCGCGTAGTCCTGCATGGCGCCGAAGCCGCTCGAGATCACGTCGAACAGGTAGCCGTTGGGAACCTTCCGCAGGCGGTCGATATGATACGAGGGCGGATGCCGGAAGCCGCGCTGCACGATCATGCCGTTGCCTTCGCCCAGCCGGTCGTGGCACGGCGAGCAATAGATGTTGAAGCGCTCCTGCCCGCGCTCGAGCGTATCCCGGGTCACGGGGAAGGGAAACTCAACCACCGGTTTGCCGTCCGGCCCTTTGCCGGTATAGAACGCCGCATCGTCGTTCAACTGCCCGCGCGCCACCGCGCCTTCGACCGGCGGCCGCTCGCTTCGCCCGTCGCCGAAGAAATCCGACGGCCGCAGCGGAATGTACTTGGGCTGATCGTGCATGTCCTGGCGGCAGGCGGCCAGTGCGAACAGGAGCCCGGCAGCTACAAAAGCGAGCACCGTTTTCCCGCTGCCTGTCCAATTCTTCGCGCGCCGCTCCGGTCTTATGTGGGGCAGGCTGGCTGCCAGCCTGCCCCACAAAGTCTTGCCCTTATTCCGCAACTTCAGATACCTCCTTAGGCTCCAAAGTCCTCAGAAATCCTGCCGTTCCCTGCGCGTCGAACAAGGGGTCGGCGGCTTCAATACACAGGAAGAACCGGTTGCGGCTGGCCATGGCGAATCGCGGCACGTTGAAAACCGGGTGGTAGGGCATGGGCAATCCGCACAGGCCCATAAGCCCCAGCACCGCCGCCAGCGCCGCGAACAGGATGGTCGTCTCAAACGTGATGACTATGTACGCCGGCCAGCTATGCAAGGGCCGCCCGCCCACGTTGATGGGGTAATAGATCACCGTGATGAAATACTGCAACAGGTAGCCCGCGATTCCGCCCATGATGCCGCCCGCCAGCACGATCAGCGGCAGCTTGTTGTGGTGCAGTCCCAGAGCGCCGCTCAGTTCCTCGATGGGGAACGGCGAGTAGGCGTCCAGCTTGCGGTAACCCTTCTCGCGCGCCGCCCTCGCCGCCTCGACCAGCGCCGTGGGATTGTCGAACTCGGCCATCAGCCCGTGAATTGCCGTGATCATCCGCGACCCTCCCCGGATTCCACCTTGGCCTCGGGCAGCAGCGTGCGGACTTCAAAAATCGAAATCATGGGCAGCAGCCGGATGAACAGGAAGAACAGGAACAGGAACAGGCCGATGGTGCCCGCGTAGGTGGCCCAGTCCCAACGCGTGCCCTGAAACACGCGCCAGGACGACACCAGGTTGTCCTGCGCCAGGCTGCTGACGATGATCACGTAGCGCTCCAGCCACATGCCCACCAGCACGATCAGGCTCCAGACGAACAGCAGCGCCGGCGTGGTGCGCAGTTTCCGGATCCACAGAAAATTCGGCGCCACGATGTTGCACCCTACCAGCGTCCAGTACTGCGCGGCGTACGGCCCGGTCATGCGGTTCACGATCACCGCGTGCTCGTATACGTTGCCGCTGTACCAGCCCGTGAACGCTTCCAGAATGTAGGCGTAGGCCACGATCAGTCCGGTGGCCAGCATCACCTTGGCCGAATTGTCCAGGTGCTTGTCGGTGATCAGGCCCTTCAGCCCGTAGACCGACCGTAGCGGAATGGCCAGCGCCAGCACCATGGCGAAACCGGAATAGATGGCGCCCGCCACGAAATACGGCGGGAAGAACGTGCTGTGCCAGCCGGGCACGATGCCGATGGTGAAATCGAAGCTCACCACCGTGTGCACCGAAAGCACCAGCGGCGTGGCGATGCCCGCCAGCAGCAGGGTCGCGGTTTCGTACACGCTCCAGTGCCGCGCCGAGCCGCGCCAGCCCAGCGCCCCGACGGCGTAGAGCACGCGCGCCACCCGGTTCTTGGTGCGGTCGCGCAGCGTGGCCAGGTCGGGCATCAGGCCCACGTACCAGAACAGCAGGCTCACGGTGGCGTAAGTGGACACCGCGAACACGTCCCATACCAGCGGGCTGCGGAAGTTCGGTTCGATGCCCATGGTGTTGGGATACGGCATCAGCCAGTAGAACAGCCACGGCCGGCCCAGGTGCAGCAGCGGGAACATGCCCGCGCAGGCCACCGCGAACAGCGTCATGGCTTCGGCGAAACGGTTGATGGAGTTGCGCCATCGCTGGTTGAGCAGCAGCAGGATGGCGGAAATCAGCGTGCCCGCGTGCCCGATGCCGATCCACCACACGAAATTGGTGATGGCGAAGCCCCACATCACCGGCGTGCGGATGCCCCAGATGCCCGTGCCTTTGGCCAGCAGCACCCCCGCCGCCAGCAGGAACAGCAGCAGCAGCACCAGCCCCAGCCCGAAGCCGGCCATCCAGAAGACCGGCGTCCGGCTCGTCAGTACCACCGTCGCGATCTGGTCGGTGATGCTGGCGAAGGTGTAACCCGGAGCGATGATCTTCTCCGCCGGGCGGTCCGCGACCTGGAGTTCGTCCGCCATGAGTTAGTCTTCCACCTCCGGATTCGGATTGCGCAGCGTGGCCAGGTAAGTGGTGCGCGGCCGGGTGTTCAGATCGGCCAGCAAAGCGTAGTTGGATTTCTCGGCCTTCATTCTCGATACGCGGCTGGCCGGGTCGTTCACGTTGCCGAACACGATGGCCTCGGCCGGGCAGGTGGCCTGGCAGGCCGTCTGGATCTCGCCGTCGGCCACCTTGCGGTTCTGCTTCTCGGCGTCGATCTTGGCCGCGTTGATGCGCTGCACGCAGTAAGTGCACTTCTCCATCACGCCCCGGCTGCGCACCGTCACGTCGGGATTGTGCAGCAGCTTCAAACTGGGCGTTTCATAATCGCCGAACTGGTAGAAATTGAACCGCCGCACTTTGTAAGGGCAGTTATTCGAACAGTAGCGTGTGCCCACGCAGCGGTTGTAGACCATGTCGTTCAGGCCTTCGGCGCTGTGATTGGTGGCCTGCACCGGGCAGACCAGTTCGCACGGCGCGTTCTCGCACTGCATGCACGGCACCGGCTGGTTGTAAATGCCGTCGGGCAGGTTGGGCATCCCCTGGTAATAGGAATCCACGCGGATCCAGTGCATGGCGCGCCCGCGCCGCACCTGGTCCTTGCCCACTACCGCGATGTTGTTCTCCGCCTGGCAGGCCAGCACGCAGGCGCCGCAGCCGGTGCAGGCGTTCAGGTCGATGGCCATGCCCCAGGCGTAGCCCGGGTATTTCCAGTCGGGATACAGCGTCAGTTCTTTGGGTGGCGTTTCCGCGCCTTCGTGGACGCTTTGCGGGTTCTTGAGATACTCGTCCAGGTTACCGGCATGAATGGCGTGGCGCTCGCGATCCAGTATGTGGAAGTCCTGCGTGCAGGCGATGGGGTACCGGGCGGATATCTTCCTGGCCGCCATCCCCAGGTCCTGCCAGAGGGCGCCGCCGGTTCGCAGGCCGTAGGGGTTGAAGCCCGCGCCGGAGGCGGCGCGTCCCCCGCGCGTGCGGCCATATCCCAGGTGCAGCGTCACCGAGCTTTCCGCATGGCCGGGCTGTATGAACACCGGCGCGCGCAGCGTGCGGCCCTGGTAAGTCAACTCCACCATGGGAACTTCCTGCGACGCGGCGATCAGCCCCTCGTAGTAAACCCCCAGCCGATGGGCGGTCTGCGGGCTCATGATGGCGGCGTTGTCCCAGGTCAGCTTGGTGATCGGCTTGGGCAGTTCCTGCAGCCAGCCGTTGTTGGCGAAACGCCCGTCGTAGACCCCCGGATCGGGGCGGAACAGCACTTCCAGTTTGCCCGCCAGCTTTCGCCGGGGCGCGGGCTCGCGGATGGCATCCTCGCGAACCGCGGCGGCCTTCACCGGCAAAGCCGTATCCGGCGCCACGCCATCGTGTACCGCGCGCCGCCACCAGGTTTCGAAGTCCTTCCCCTGGCGTTGGCCGGCCCAATAGCCTTTCACGATCTGGTAATCGCTCCGGTCCGGATCTTCGGTCAGCATCTGCAGGATCTGGTAAGCCGAGCGCCCGCCGTACAGCGGCCGGATCAGCGGCTGCTGTATGGTGACCGTGCCGTCGAAGGCGCGCGCATCGCCCCAGCTTTCCAGGTAGTGCGCCTCCGGCAGACGCCACTGGCACAGCTCCGAGGTCTCGTTGTCGTAACTGGTGAGGTGGGCGCGCAGCGTGGCTTTCTTGAGGCGGTCGCGCATCCCCAGTTCCACCGGCGCGTTGAAGGCCGGGTTGCCGCCCAGGATCAGCAGCAGGTCCACCGCGCCCGCGTCCAGGTCGCGAGCCAACTCTTCAAGCGACGCCAGTTGATCCACCGGGTTGGCCTCGATCGGGTCGGTGTAAATCACCGTCTTGCCCACGTTATCCAGCCTGGCGTTCATGACGTGCGCCAGCGCGTGGACGATGGGCGGCTGGCACTCGCCGGCGATCACCAGGCTGGCTCCCCGGTTGCGCTGTAAGTCGCGGGCGATGGCGCCCACCGGCCGGTAGATGTCGCCGTTGTCGCCGGTCTTCGGGCCGTTGGCCACACCCAGGGCCGTCCCGAGCGCCCAGGCGAATTCCTCGATGTCCGTCGAGCGCAGCGCGAACCGGTGATCCGCCTTGGTCCCGGTGGGCGTGGGCATGGGCTCGGCCACGTACAGCCGGTTCATGGCGGTTTTGCCGTCCTGCACCCTGCGCCGCGCGGCGAACTGGCGCGCGTAGCGCAGGCTGGCCGGCCCCTGCGCCAGGAAATCCGCATCCAGCGAGACGATTACGTTGGCCTGGCTCAGGTCGTAGTAAGTATTGATGGGCGCGCCGAAAGCCAACTGCGCGGCGGCGCGCGCGCTGTGCGGCCCGGCGGGTTCCCACTGGTGCCACTTGAATCGCGGATACGTCCGCGCGATCTCGCTCATTTGCGCGGCCATGGTGGGCGAGGTGACGGTTTCCGTGAGGATCCGCAGGCCCGCGCCGTTCTTGAGCTTCTGCGCCGCCAGGGCTTCCCGCAGGCTGCCCAGGAAATCTCCCCAGGCCTTCACGTCGTCTTCGCCGGTCACCGCCTGCAGCCGGTCCGGATCGTACAGCCCCAGCACGGAGGCCTGCGAAAAGGCGTCGCAGGCGCCCAGCGTGGCGGGATGCTCGGGGTTGCCTTCGATCTTGGTGGGCCGTCCCTCGTGGCTCTCCACCAGCACCCCGTTGGCCACCCCGTTGAGGGTCGTGGCCGTGGCGTAGAACAGCGGCCGGCCGGGTGTCATCTCTTCGGGCTGCCGCACGTACGGCATGATGTGTTCGGTGGGCTGCCGCGTGCAGGCCGCCAGCCCGCCCAGCGCCAGCGACGCTCCCATCAGCTTCAGAAAGTTGCGGCGCCCCTCGACCGGGCTTTCGTCCTCGCTCCAGCCGATGGCCAGACGCGGAAACTCGCGCTCCACCAGGTCGCGGAACTCGGGCGTGCGCGCCAGTTCGTCCAGGCTGCGCCAGTACTCGCGGCCGTGTCCGGAAGCCGCCAGCCGCGCCCGCATGGCGGCCAGGCCGATATGGTTGCTTTTGTCGCTCATCGGTGGCACGTGGAACAGCTTGTCAATACCCGCGTTTCCTGGATGTTATATTCCCGCCGCAAGCGCCGTCCGATTTCCAACTGGTCGCCCGCCGGCTGGTAGCCCATGGTGGTGATGTTCTCGCGCGGTCTCAAGAACTTTTCGGGTTGGCGGTGGCAGTCCAGGCACCACGACATCTGCAAAGAGTTTTCCTGCCAGGTCAGCGGCATCTTATCCACCCGCCCGTGGCAGCTCTCGCAGCCAATCCCCTTACTGACGTGAATGCTATGGTTGAAATACACGAAGTCCGGCAGATCGTACACCCGCGTCCACTGCAGCGAAGTCCCCGTGCGGAAGCTGGCCCGCACCGGCTCCAGCGTGGGACTGGTCAGCCAGATCTGCGAATGGCAGTTCATACAAGTCTTGGTGGGCGGTATGTTGGCGAATCCGGAAGTTTCTACGGTAGTGTGGCAGTACCGGCAATCCAGCCCCAGCGCCCCCACATGGTGCGCGTGGCTGAACGGCACCGGTTGCTCGCGCGCCTGCAGGGCGCGGGTGTTATAAGAGGACCGGTTCAGCGAGTCGAATACCCATCCCGCGAATGCCAGCGCGAAACCCGCGCCGAACAGCGTAATTCGCGCGAATGCATTGGTTCTTGGATGAAAGAGTTGGGACATGGCGTTACCTGAGTCCCGCTTCTCGTAAGTATCCTACTTTCCGCATCGCCGCGATGCCCTCACAGCATGGGATGCGGCGTTCGGCGGTTGGCTTCAATTTTGTGCGCGGCCGGCGGCGGCGGGCGGGTTCTACTCTCCCGCCGCGCCCCGGCCGGGGTTGCAGACGGCGGCCGTACCCGGCGGACAGCGCGCCTGCCCGTGCCGGGGCCTACTTGCCCATGTCGTCGGACAGGATGATGGCCTCGGCCAGCTCGCGCATGGGCTTGCGCAGCCGCCGGCTCTGGTTGCGCAGGCGCAGGTAGGCGTCCTCTTCGCTGATACCGTGCCGCTGCTGCAGGATCCCCTTGGCGCGCTCCACCAGCTTGCGCGTCTCCAGCTCCCGCTTCATCTCCTGGGTTTCTTCCAGCAGCCGGGCATTTTCCTGCTGCAGCATGGAACGGGAGATGATGACGCCCAACTGCTCGCCTATGAACACCACGATGCCCACCTCTTCGCGGCTGTGTTCGTGTGGGCTGCGGTGGTGCACGTTGATGACGCCGATGGCCTCGCCGCCCGAAACCAGCGGCACCGAAAGAAACGCCTCGTAGGTGTCTTCCACCAGGGTCTGGAAGCGCTTGAACCGCACGTCCGCGCCCGCGTTGGACCCCAGCGCCACCACGCTCTTGTGCTCCGCCACCCAGCCGGTGATGCCCTCGCCGGGCTTCATCTTGAGGTTGTCCAGGTCGGCCGCGTGGGGCACCTGCGACGCCCGCAGGACGATGTCGTGGGTTACCGGATCGATCAGGTAAACCAGGCAGGCATCGCAGGCGGTGGCCTGAACCGTCAGCCCGATAACTTCGCCCAGCATCTCGTCCAGCGATAAGTCCGAGCTGACTATGCTGCTGATGCGGTGCAGGATGGACACCTGCGAGTCGGACGCATCCCCTATAGACATGGTCTCCATACTTCAAGCTATCGCCGCGGGGCGGGGCAGTCCAATCGAAATTTTCTATGGACCCGAATCGGGAGCGCCTACTGCGCAAAGGCCGGGGCGATCTTCCGGCCAGGCGGCGCTCACCGGCCCGCTACTTGATCACGCTCAACTGCCTCCCATCGGGGCCGAGAACCACCACATCCGGCTTGTTGTCCAGCGCGATCCAGACATTGGACTGTGGATCGACGGCAACTCCGCTCGCCGCCTGCAAGTCGTCCGAATGGTAAAAGGTCCCCAGCTTTTTGGGCCCGTTCCCGGCCAGCGGCGCCACCCAGATGGTGCGCCGGGCCGAGTCGGCTACGTAGAGCAGATTGCGCGCCCGGTCGATGCCGAGGGAGTTCACGGTTCCCGCGCCCTCCGCCAGGGTGCTCTGGCGGCCGTTGCTCAGGGCGAGGGAGTATATGACGCCCGAGAAAGCCTCTCCGACCAGCAGGCGCTTGCCGGCGGAGTCGACCGCCAGCGAGCCGATGGAGTCGGCGCTGCCGAAAATCGAGGCCCACCCGGTATGCGCCGCCAACCCGGCGTTTATCCTGTAGATCTCCCGTTCGCCGGGAGAGGAGAGATACACCAGTTGCGAATCCGCATCGAAGGCGATGCCCACGCTGGTTCCCTTGGCCACCAGGGTCTTGGTCCAAACTCCGCCGGCAAGATCCATGCGCACCGCCCAGAAGTTCCCTACAGCCGTCGCGACGACGAATGCGGTGGCTTTTCCGTCCACCACCCCGCACGCCAGTTCGCTGGACGTTAAGGACCGGTCGATGCGGCCCGCCATCCTCCAGGCTCCGCGGGGAGAGCCCGCGAACTGAATGACGGTTCCGTCCCGATCCAGGCCGATCACATCGCCGCCGGGGCAAGCCGACAGACCGACCAGGGGGACGCGTTGCGCCTGGGCCCGGGCGGATGGGCAGAACAGCAACACGATCGCGATCGGGAAGAAAACCGCCGGCGCTATCGAGGAACTCAAACCCGGAAGAGCCCCGCCGGCCCAGTTCAGCAGTTCGCGGGCTTTCAGCAGAGCCCCGCACCCGCAGATGAGACCGAGAACGAACAGCACTAACTCGTCGGAAGGGTTCACCTCCAGACCGAAGAGCGTCAGACTGCACTTGGCGGTGTAGGCCAGGAAGGCAATCGCGAAGGCGAACACGGACAACAGAAGGCCCAGCACCAACGCTCCGCCCGCAAGCTTCCAGGATTTCGGCTTGCCCGCCAGCCGCAGCAGCAGCGCCGTAGCCAGCCAGCCGAGCGCCACACCCAAACCCAGCGAACAGGCGATGACATATCCGGACGGGAAGAACGCGATGGGGATCTTGATCTTCATGGGGATTTCGAGACCCCCCTGTTCCATGGCGTAGGTGAGATCGAAGGTGATGGTATCGTCGGGACTGTCCTTATCATCCAGCCGCCGGAGGCGCGCCCCAGCCGCCGACAGGGGCTTGGGCGTCATGGTGGCTTCGAACAGATCGAACGACTTGGTGCTTACCGGCCGCGCACGCCCATCCGGCCCGAAATAATCGGACTTGACGGTCACGCCCTGCCAGTAATCGGGGTGCTCCTGGCTGGCCTCGCTCAGGCTGATAAGTTTCGGAAGATTGACCCCCTCGCTGCAGTCGATGGAAACCGTGTATGTCGCATCTCCGGTCAAGTATACCCGGAGCGGGGAACTTGCCGAGGCAGTGTGATTCTGTTTACAGAACGGCACCGGATCGACCGAATGAAACGGAATACTGAGGGTTCCGGAAGCTTGCCGGGGGCCGTCCTGCACGGTGAACGGGACATCCTTGACGAAATCCGGGAAGCTGCCGGAGTTCGAGACGTTGAACAGAACCTCGGTGGTGGTTTGGCCGCCGTCCTTCCACACCAAGAACCTATAAAGGAAGAACCGGTTCGCCCCATAGTGATCGATGGCCACCAGACCCACCGAGTAACCTTCCGCTTCTCCCAGGGCATAACATTTGCTCAGATCGCCGGGCGGCATACCCGGGACGGCATTCGTCCCGCTGGGCTTCAGTGAAACGGTGTTATTGCCGGGAGCGGGAACGGTCTCGGCGAGCGTCAGATCCATGGCCATAACGGGAACATGGGCCACTTGAAACATCAACCCCGCCCAACCCACAAACAGCGCAACGCGTCGGAACCTACCCATCGCTCTCCTCCGTGGTTTCCGAGTTTAGACCTGGGGGTTATTAGATGCCCGTCCACTCACATAGGGTGCGGCGAACTTACCGGCAGCCGACTTACAGTTGGTTTCCGGGCAGCGCTGTCCCATGCATTCGGCGCCGGCGCGAAGACCCGGCCGGATACCGCACCTCAACCCGGACGCGGCTCGGCGCCCGTTCACACCATTTAAAAATATCGCCAACTCCCCACCCCTCAGCGGCTTGTGCGGGCTTTCGGGAATCCACGCACCCGGCTTTTCGCGGAGGCCGTGAGAGAGTGGAATCGGGAAGGGCAAAATGACCGGGTTCCCGGTCAAAATTTTACCCTATCACCTGTTTTCAATCACTTACGGGGATTTTTTGACCGGGTTCCCGGTCAAAATGGGGGAGACGGAATGAAGAAATCGATGGTCAAGCGGGCGCAGGCCGATGAGGCGGCGCTCGAATTGGGCAAGGTTCTGGGGCAGAGCCTGGCCTTTGGAATCGTCGCCGGACGTTGCTCGGCGGCGCAGGCGGCGGCCCTTCGGCAGGCGCGCGGCGAGAAGATCTACAGGCGCTTCGGGCTGACGTGGAATCAGTTCTGCCCCAAGCACCTGAGGATGAGCGGGACGCAGGCCAACGAGATCGTGCGCCTGCTCGAGGAGTTCGGCCCCGAGTACTTCGAGAACACCGGGAGCGTGCGCATTTCGGGGGACACCTACCGGCTGGTTGCGCCCTTCATCCAGGACAAGGCATTGCGCGTGGACGGCGAGGTGCTGGAGCTGAATTCCGCCAACGTGCAGCAGGTGGCCCGCAGCCTGCGGGAATCGCAGCGCGCGCTCCCGCCCGCCTCCGGTCCCGCGCCCGAAACCGCCTCCGCCGGCGTGCCCATCCTGTCCGACCGCCTGGCCGCCGTGGACCGGCACGCCGCCCAGCTCGTGAACGAACTTCGCGAGCTGGCCGGGGACGCGCGCGAGGCGGACCGGACGCCGTTCTTCGCCACCCTGTTCTGCGCCACGCTGAAGCGCCTGCGCTCGGAACTGCAGCGGGTGTCGGCCGAAAACGGCGCCGCCTGAACCCAGGCCGGTCCGGCTCACTTCTGCTGGAACAGCTCCGCGCGGTGGATGCGTTCCCCCTGGAACACCACCAGCGAAATCCTCTCGGTCGAGGAAATGTCCTCCAGCGGGTTGCCGTCCACCAGCAGCAGATCGGCCTCCCATCCCTGGCGAATGGCGCCCAGGTTGCGGGCGCCCAGCAGCCGGGCCGCCTGCAACGTGGCGGCTTCCAGGGCGTCGGACGCCGGGATTCCGGCTTCCACCCAGAGCTTCAACTCGTGGTGCAGCGAGGGCCCGTGGAAGACCATGGGGTTGCCCGCGTCGGTTCCCATGGCCAGTGGGACTCCGGCCTTCCAGGCGCTCAACAGGTTCTCCTTGGCCTGCTGGTAGGCGCGCGCGAACATCAACGCCTTGGAGTCGTCCGCGCTCCGGCCGAGGCCCACGAAGTCGCGCGTCGCCTGGAGTATCCTGGCGGGCACGGTCTGCTCCACCAGCGAGTTTTTCAGCGCCGCCGTGTCGCCCGAATAGTACCGGCCATAGGCCTCGATCACGCCCAGCGCGGGATCCAGGTACACGCCGTCGCGCGCCATTCTCGCCAGCACCACATCGGGGATTTCGTCGCGCCACGACCCGTGCTCCACCGACGCCGCGCCGATCTCCACCGCGTCGGTCACGTCGCGGGCGTCTCCGGTGTGCACCGCCAGCGGCAGGCCTTCCAGGTGCGCCTCCTCGGAAACCGTGCGCACCAGCAGCAGGTCCAGGCGGTCGTACAGCATCTCCTCGCCCCAGCCCGCTTCCAGAATGGCCTTGACGCAGTCCACCCCGGCGACTTTCAGGTCGCGCACCTGGCGGCGCGCTTCCTGCGGGGTCTTGGGCGTGCGCACCAGTTGCCCCTTCACGGCATTGCGCATCAGTTCCGGCACGTGTTCCAGGAATTCCGTGCCGTGCCCGCCCTCGGCCGTGAACATGGGGCCGCACACGAACAGCCGCGCGCCCAGTTTGCTGCCGAGCGAGATCTGGCGGCGCAGCTCGAGCGAACCGTCCAGCCCGTCGCCCGCGCTGCGCGCCGAGGTGACGCCGCTGTACAGCAGCGCCGCGGCCGAGCGGAGCATGGTCTTGCGGGCGTCGTAATCCTCCGCGGAATCGGAAATCCCCGCCGGACCGCCCAGGTGGACGTGGGCGTCGATCAGCCCGGGAAGCAGCGTTTTCCCCGCGCCTTCCACGGTTTCGGCGTGCAGGCTGTCGGCGTCGGGAGCGGGGCCTTCGCCCACCTCGGCGATCTTGCCGTCCTTCACCAGCACGAACCCGCTTTCGATCACCTGGCCGTCGCCCACGAAAATCCGCGCGTTGCGGATCAGGAACGTGCCGGAGCGTTCCAGGTCGCGGTAGAACGCCTGGTTCTGCCCGATGTGCTCCTGGGTGTAGGCCTGGTAGCAGCCCAGCAGCAGAAACGGCCCCATCACCGCCGCGATCCACAGCTTGTTCCTTCTCCGCAGCTTCTCGCCTTTCTCCCAGCGGAACAGCTTCACCGAGAGGAACAGGCCCAGGGCGATTGACAACGCCAGCGCTAGAGCCGCGGTGCGGTTGTCGAGGAGGGTCTGGTCGTGGAAGAAAATCCCCTGGAACCCGCTCACCAGGTAGGACGCCGGCAGGAACTGCGCCACGGTCTGCGCCCAAACCGGCAGCACCGCCGCCGGAATGGCCGCGCCGCTCAGGAAGAGCATCGGCATGTACACGAGCTGAATGGCGACGGTGGCTTCCTGCATGGTGTTGGTGACCGCGGCCAGGATCAGCCCCAGGGCGCGGAACGCGCACACCCCCAGCGACACCATCAGGAACAGCGAGCCCAGGCGCCGCGGCACCGGCATGGCGTACACGAAGTGCGCCAGCGCCACCAGCAGCACCACCACCGGGAGGTACAGCAGCCATCCGCTGGCCATCTGCGCCACCAGGATGGGCATCGGCCCCGCCGGCGTCACCTTGAAGCGCCGCAGGATGTTGGCTTCGCGCTCCGCCACCGAGCGCATGCCCGCGCCCCACAGCCCGTTGCCCAGGATGCCCATGGTCAGCACCATGCCCACGAAATACGCGATGCCCTGGCCGGGGCCGGCGCGAAACAGCCCCGTGAAGGCGAAGAAGAAGAAGAACGGGAACAGGAAGTTGAAGAACAGCACCGAGCGGTCCCGCAGGGTCAGGAGCAGGTTGATCTTGAAAAACGCCAGGTACGGTTTCATTCGCGCAGGCTCTTCCCGGTCAGCTCGATGAACGCGTCCTCCAGCGACGGCCGCTTGATGCGGATATCGGCCAGTTCGATGCCCTTCTCATCCACCCACTTGATCATGTCGATCATGGTGCGCGCCGTCCGGCTGGAGGTCACCGTGATGCGCGTGCGGCTGCCGTCCAGCGAAGTCTTTTCCGCCCCCACCCACTCCGGCAGCGCCCCATCCGCCAGCGGGTGCGCGCATTCCAGTTCGATGGCGGAACTGGCCAGGGCGCGCTCCTGGATCTCGCGCGGCGTGCCGATGGCGACGATGCGCCCTTCGTCCACGATGGCCACCCGGTCGCACAGCTTCTCGGCTTCCTCGATGTAATGGGTGGTCAGCAAAATGGTGCGCCGCTCCCGCCGCAGATCCTCCATCAGTATGTGGATTTCCCGCCGCGCCTGCGGATCCAGGCCCGCCGACGGCTCGTCCAGGAACAGCACCTGCGGATCGTTGAGCAGCGCCAGGGCCAGCGCCAGCCGCTGCTTCTGCCCGCCGGAAAGCTGCGCGTACTGCGCGTCGCGCTTCTCCCAGAGCTGCAGCCGCTTGAGCAGTTGCGCGCAATCGACGCTGCGCGTGTAGAGCGCGGCGAACAGTTGCATGGCCTCGCGGACCTTGATTTTCTCCTGCAGGTTGGTGGCTTGCAGGCACACGCCCACGCGGTCTTTCAACTGCCTGGTCTGCACCTCGGGATCGCAATCGAGCACCGTCACCCGCCCGCCGGAGCGGGTGCGCAGCCCTTCGAGGATTTCGACCGTGGTGGTCTTGCCGGCGCCGTTCGGCCCCAGCAGCCCGAAGACCTCGCCCGAGCGGACTTCGAAATCGATGCCCTTGACGGCGGCAAGCGCCCCGTAGTTCTTGCGCAGTCCCTCCACCTGAATCGGGTGTGCCACCAGGAACAGTTTCGCACAACGGCGCGGGGAGGCGGCGGGGCGGGGAGCGCGCTTTACCCCGGCGGGGATTCCCGGTAAGAAGGCCGGCGCCTGGCGATTGCCGGCGACGGCGTGGGGACAGCCTGTGTCACAAAGCCAGGAATGCCTTCAGCTTCTTAGATACAGTGTCGAAGGTGGGTCCATCGACAATGCCGAGATAGCGGACGAGGCTGGAGGCATGAATCGTTGCGAGCTTATGCAGACGTAGCGTGGACAGGGTTTTCAGGTTCGTTGAGCGGAACTCGGGTCTGGCAGGGTCCAGAATGAAATCCGACGGGAGAAGCTGGCTCGGTATAACGGATGAGATGTAGGAAACCAGAACTTCCGGCACAGGCCCCACCGCTTCCGAAAGGAGTAGCACTGGCCGCAGCTTCATCCCAGGAGCGTCCCCAAATGGGAACTGAGCCAGGTAGATCTCACCGGGCCGCATCGATCAATTGCCCGTCCGCGAGTGTGTAGAGGTCCTGGCGCGGGTCGCTCAATTCGTCCGCCCAATCCCGGGCAAGGCCATCGGCCCAGGCGGTGCCTGCCTCGTCTTCCTCGGAGAGGAGGACGATCAACCGCACAGGCCCGGCGGGAAGTTCCTCCGGCACGCTGGCTCTCAAGCGATGCTGTTCGTCGATATCGCCGATGAGTTCGAAAGCCTTCATGGGAGCGCTTCCGTCCGGGTGTTATTGAACCGCCTTCATCATAGCAAATCGGGGCGGCGCCTTCCCGCCGCCCCTACATCCCCAGCTTGGCGTTCAGCATCCGCAGCTCTTTCTTGAACAGCGGATTCCCGGGGTATTTCTGCGACAGATCCACCAGCAGTTCCCGCGCCTCGCGCGGCCGCTTCTCCCGCAGTTGGATGATCCCCAGCAGGATTTGCGCGAACGCCTTGAGATAGTGGCCTTGCCGCGACACCAGCTCCAGGCTGCGCACGCCCTTGGCCTTGTCGCCGTCCACGTTGTCGAAATGCACGAACCAGCGGATGAAAAACGGCAGGCTGCCCACCATGTACTCCGAGAGGCCGGCCGTCAGATAGGCGTCGTAGAATTTCGGGTCGAGCCGCAGCAGCCGCTGGGCGTAGGCGTTGGAGCGCTCGGCTGGGGTTAGGCTGCGGAACTGGTGTTTCTCCACGAAGGCCATGTAGTCCACAGTTACGCCCTGCGCCATCACCATCGCCAGCAGCGCCGCGCGGTCGTTGGGATCGCGCGCCAGGGTGGCGTTGGCGCGCGCCTGGGTTTCGTCCAGCGCCTTCATGAAACGCGCGCGGATGGCCGCGTCCGGTGTCAGCGCGGTCACCTTCCTGTTAGCGATGCGCTTGTCGTCGACCAGGAACTCGCTCTCCAGAATCCCCAGCCGGTCGAGTTCGAAGAACAGGTAGCCGGCCGCCCGCACGGCGTACGGCATGGCCTCCTCGGGATGCAGCGCGATGTAGTCCGTCAGCACCTGGTGGGTCGCCGGGAAGTCGAAGTTGTACAGGTCCGTGAACGCCTCGTCCAGCGAGGGCGCGGGCGCGGGCGCCGGCGGAGGGGACGCAGCCAGCGCCGCCGCGCAACATCCCACCGCCAGTCCGATAAGCCGCTTCATGCCGGCCGCCGCCTCTCGGCCACGATGGTGATCTGCACGTCGAGCGCGTGGCGCACCACCTGCTGCACGACGGTTTCCTGGAACGGCTTCCACCACGGCGGCGGCGTGGAGCGTCCCATGAAGATCTGCGTGACGCGCTCCCGGTGGGCGAACTCCACGATGGCGCGCGGGATGTCTTCGCCTTCCACGATGCGCGCGTCGATGCGCAGGTTGCGCGCGAAACTCATGTGCCGCTCCACGTCCTCGCGGCCCGCGCCGTTGCGGGCCACGTGGATGGCCAGGCAATCCGCCTGCAGATAATCGGCCACGCGCTTTCCGCGGCGGATCAGCATGGCGGACGACGGGCTTCCGGTGAGACAGATCAGAATGCGCTCCTTGCGGCCGGGCGGCTCCCCGGCGGGCGGCGAACTCTCCCCGGCAGCCGGGGTTGACGGCGCGAGAGCGGGCGCCGCCGCCAGCTTCTCCTCCACCTCGTGGGCGGTGTGCCGGATGGCCATTTCGCGCAGCGCCGTGAGGTTGGTTTCGACGAAGAAATTCTCCATCGCCCGCCGCGCCTTTTCGGTCCCGTAGACCACGCCGCGCTCCAGACGGTTGCGCAGCGCGTCGGGCGGCAGGTCCACCAGCACCACTTCGTCGGCCTCGTCCACCACCCAGTCGGGCACCGTCTCGCGCACCCGCACTCCGGTGACGTGCCACACCTGGTCGTTCAGGCTCTCCAGGTGCTGCACGTTCATGGTGGTGATGACGTCGATTCCAGCCTCGAGCAGCGCAGCTACGTCCTCCCACCGCTTGACTCGCTCGCAGCCGGGGACGTTGGTGTGCGCGAACTCGTCCACCAGCGCGACCGCCGGCTTGCGCTCCAGGATGGCGGCGGTATCCATCTCCTGGAACTGCGACCCTGCGTAAGCCAGCGTGCGCCGCGGAATGGATTCCAGGCCCTCGGTCTTGGCGATGGTGTCCTGCCGCCCGTGCGGCTCGAAATACCCGATGACGATATCCACGCCCTGCTGCTGCAGCGCCTGCGCGTCCTCCAGCGCCCGGTAAGTCTTGCCCACGCCGGCGGCGTAGCCCAGGTAGATCTTCAGCCGTCCGCGCCGCTCCGCGCTCATCTGGCCTCCGGGTGCGGAAAGAGCCGGATGTCGAAATCCTCCGCCGCGTCGATGAGACGCTCGATCGGATTGCGGTTCAGGCGGAAGGTCCACGGCCGGTTGGAGTGGCCCAGGAACAACTGGGTGATGCGCTGTTCGCGGGCGAAGCCGAGGATGGTGTCCACGAAGTCGTCTCCCTGCAGCGTGTGAATCTCGGCTTCCATCTGGCGGGCCAGCGCCAGGTGCTCGTCCAGCCTGCGCCGGTCTTCCGCCGCCAGGGGGTGCTGGTCCACGTACACCGCCAGCAGCGCGCCGTGGAAGCGGCGTTTGTTGCGCAGCCCGCTCTTGAGCATGGCGGCGGCGTTGCTGCGCGGCGTCAGGCACACCAGGATGCGCTCCTGGGCGCCCCAGCGCGCCGCGATGCCGTGCGAATCCAGGTAGTCCTGCAACTGCCGGTCCACCACGTCGGCCGCCAGCAGCAGCGCCAACTCCCGCAATTCCCCCAGGCGGCGCGAATCCGGCGCCACCCCGTCGGTGCGGTCGATCAGCGCCTCCGGCGGCGCGTCCACCACCTCGATCTCCTCGGCTTCCAGCAGGAATGCCTGCGGGACGCTGACGGACGGGCGCTTGCCGGCGATCTTCTCCACCTCGTCCTGCTTCTCGCGAATGTGCTGCACGTTCACCGCGGTGATGACGCCGATGCCGCGGTCGAGCAATTCCTCCACATCCTGCCAGCGCTCGGGATTGCGGCTGCCGGGCGGATTGAAATACGCCAGGCCGTCGATCAAACACACCGCCGGGTGGCGCCGGAACAGCGCCGCCAGGTCGATCACCTGGTACGCCGCGCCGCCGTGCTTTTCGACCAGCATGGGGACCATTTCCAGGCTGGACAGGATATCCTGGATGTCCGGTGTGATTTCGCCCTGCACCGCGCCCACCACCACATCCTGCCCGCGCGCTTTCCGCCGCCGGCCTTCGTCGAACATGCGGTAGGATTTCCCCACCCGCGAGGCATACCCCAGAAAAACCTTAAGCCGTCCGCGGCGCTCCCTCCGTTCGTCCGCCTGGATGCGGCGCAGCAAATCCTCGGGATTGGGCCGGTGTTCGGTGATGCCTGGCACATTTCCAGGATAAACCAATGCCGGGGGATGGTTTGAGCCAAACCTGGCCCCCCGGTCCCGCAGCGGCGGCGGACGCGCACGGCGGGGATCTGTCCCGGGCGGTCGGAATGGGCTGTCTTTCGCCTTCGGGGAAGCGTATAATGCAGCCAGGAGCGGGGATTTATGAGAAACCCGGATGTTCCCGAAGTGCTCATTCTATTGGGCATTCTGGGCGGAATCGCGTGGGCCATCTACAACTGGACCCACCCTCGCCGGGAGCGCCACTAGCCCGGCCTGGCCGTCCCGAGGGAGCTTTCGAGCGCAATGCGCACCAACTGGCTGCGGGTGCGTACTCGTGTCTTCTGAAACAACTGCTGCAGAGTTGCCTTGATGGCGCTCTCCGACACCCCCAGTTGGCCCGCGATCTCCTTATTCGTCAACCCCTCAAACAAGCCCCGCAGCACCTGTTGCTCGCGCTCCGTCAGCAGCTTGCCGAGACGTTGCTCGTCCTGCTGGGGAACGCCGTCGGCCAGAATCTGGATCACCTTCTGATCCACCCACATCTCTCCGGCGGCCACCAGGCGGATGGCCTGCGCCAGGCTGCCCGGCGAGCTGTGCTTCAGGAAAATCCCCGAGGCCCCCAGTTTCAACGCCACCGCCGATTCCGACGCGGACATTCCCGCGGTCACCACCAGCACCTTGCCCTGGTAGCCGGCCGCCCGCGCGCTGGAGATGAACTGGCTGCCGCGCTCGTCCCCCAGGTCGAAATCCAGCAGCACCACGTCCACGGCGGTCCGCCGCAGCAGGTCGAGGGCTTCCGCCACGGTTCCGCAATGCCCCGCCATCTCGAAATCCGGCTCCGAGGCCAGCAGCCGGCTCAGGCTCTCGCGGAAGAGCACGTGGTCGTCAAGCAGGATGAGTCTTATAGGCGTCATGGTTGCCCGCTTTTAGGAAGCCCGTTTCGGCCGCGCCGGCCACTTTCAGCTCGATGGCGAAGGAACACCCCGCCGCCGAGGGAACGTGGCGCAATTCCCCCTGGAAGCTGCGCAGGAAGGCGCGCGACAGGTACAGGCCAAGGCCGGTGGATTCGGCGCCTTTCTGAAACGGCTGAAAGAGCTTCTCGGGTGACGGGATCCCCGGCCCCGAATCGGTGAAGCGGACGATCACCACATCCCCGTCCGCTTTGGCCGAAATTTCGATTTTCCTGGTTTCGGCCGCCGCCAGCGCGCGCTGGCTGTTCTTGGCCAGGTTCAGCAGCACCTGCAGCAGGCTGTGCGGGTCGGCCCATACCGGCGGCAGCCCCGCCGGGATGTCCCAGCTCACCTCGATATCGGCCTCCTGGCAATACGGCTCCAGCACGATCCGCAGATCGTTGAGCGTCTCCGTCAGGTCGATCCCGCCCACCTGCGAATTCCTGGCGGTCTGCTTCAACTCCAGCGAGGCGATCCGGTTCAGCGTTTCCACCAGCGCGCCGAGGGCCTCGAAATCCTGTTTGTTGCGCAGCGCCCCGTTGCGGGCCAGGTTCTCGTAGATCACCGCGATGGCCCCGCACACGTTGCGCACCTCGTGCGACACGGCGCCCACCAGGATGCGCGATCCCGCCATGAGCTGCTCGAGGCTGGTTTCCTCGCGGTCCCGCAGTTCCTCGGCGGCGTCCACCACCAGCGCCGCCAGGCGCGGACCGGCGGCCGTGTTGTAAGTGGAAAAGAAGACGTTGGCCAGCAGCGCTTCGCCGTTCCCCCGCTCGCCGCGGCACTGCATCTCGGTGCGGAACGTCTGCGCCGTCTGGTCCAGGAAGGGCACGCGGCCGAGGGCCGGGATGTAGCGGCGGATGCTCTGTCCGGGGAGAGCCCCGGCGGGCACCCGGAGAAGCCGGTGGGCCGCCGGGTTGGCGCGGCCGATCAGGCAGTCCCCGGCCATGGTGAGGATGGCCACGGGGCTGCTCTCGATCAGGAACTCCAATTGTTCCTCGGCCGCCCGGCGCGCATCGACCTCTTTTTCCAGGCGCCGCAGGTTCTCCTGTTCCCGCCGCCGGCTGCGCGCCGCTTCGTAGGCGAACATCCCCGTGCCGGCGAGCGAGGTGAACACCAGCACGTCCTGCGGCAGCGAGACTCCGAGTGAGAACGGTATTGGCGAGAACACGTCGGCCAGCGCCATGCACAGCAACGCGGTGGCGACGATATGCCAGCGCCTGGCCACCGTGCCTACCAGCAGGATGGGGAACAGGTAGAGGAACCCGAAGGCGATGGGCGCTTCCACCCTCCAATCGATCAGCGCCACGATACCGATGAGAAGCCCCGCCAGGACCACGCGAAAGGGCCCTTGCGGATTGCCGAAGTTCATGCCCGCGTCCTTGTTAAAGGATAGAGAAAAAAGGGAGTTTCTCCAAGTCCCGTAGCTTAAAGATAGGTTCTGATAACCTGAAAGATAGGTGGCGCAGGCCGAATGGCCACCTCGAAAATCGATAATAGAACAGAAATGGAGATGTGTGTTCATCGCTGGCGCAGGCTGGCCGGGCTTGCGATTTGCGCCGCATGGCTGGCCGCGGGCTTGCGCGCTCAGCCCAATCCGCCGGCGCCGCCGGATGCGCAGGGCGCGCTTACGTGGTCCCAGGTCAAAGAAAAATTCGAAGCGGCCAACCCCTCCCTGCGCGCCGGCCAGGTCGGCATTCAGGAATCCAAGGCGCAGGAGATCACCGCCAACCTGCGGCCCAACCCCGGCGTCAACCTGCTGCTGGACCAACTCGACCCCTTCACCCCCAATCCTTACCGGCCCCTGGGGAACGCGCTGCCGGCGGTGGCTTTCAGCTACCTGCACGAGCGCGAGCGCAAGCGCGAGCTTCGCCTGGAGAGCGCCCGCCAGGCTACCGGCATCGCGGAATCCCAGCAGACCGACCTGGAACGCAACCTCCTGTTCAGCCTGCGGACGGCCTTCGTCGGCACGCTTCAGGCCAAAGCTCTCCTCGCCAATGCCCGCGAGACGCTGGATACCTACGACCGCGAACTGGGGATTCATCGCGAGCGCTTCCGCGCCGGCGATATCGCGCAGGTGGATCTGAGCCGGCTGCTGCTGCAGCGGGTGCAATTCGCGACCGACGTTGAAAACGCCCAGGTGGGGCTGCGCACCGCCAAGATCTCGCTACTGATGCTCGTCAACGACCGCACTCCGGTGGACCGGTTCGATATCGCCGGCGCGTTCGATTTCGACAACCGCGTGCCGCCCCTGGAAGAGATCCACAGCGCCGCCCTGGAGGCGCGTCCCGACCTGCGGGCGGTGCGGCAGGCCATCGTCAAGGCGCAGACCGACCACAAGCTGGCGGTGGCCAACGGTTCCACCGACCCGACCTTCGGCGTCGATTTCGGCCGCAACCCTCCCATCCCCGCCTACGTGGGCTTCAGCGTCAACATCCCCTTGCGCGTCTTCGACCGCAACCAGGGCGAGAAAGAGCGCACCCAACTGGACATCCAGCGCGCCGAACGCCAGCGGGACGTGGTGGAGGCGCAGGTTTTCAGCGACGTGGATTCGGCGTATGTTACTCTGTTGAGCGCGTTGAACCTGCTCCGCACTTACAAGGAGACTTACTTGCAGATCGCTATGGAGGTGCGCGACACGATGTCGTTTTCCTATCGACATGGGCAGGCGGCGCTGGTGGACTACCTGGGAGCGGAGCGCGACTACCGGGCCATACAAGTGGATTACATCAACCTGGTGGGCAGTTATCTGACGGCCGCGGGCCAATTGAACCTGGCCGCCGGCCGTGAGGTCATTCCATGAAACCACACGAGACTTTGTGGGGCGGGATGGTACCCCGCGGCCGCGCCCAGGGGGCACCCGCAGTCGGCCCGGCCGGCGAACCGGCGGGTTGCCAACCGGCCCCACATTTCCGCATCGTCGCGGTCCTGGTCTGCGCTCTCTTCCTGGCCGGATGCGGCGGCAGGGGCGAAGCGTCCGATCCCCAGGCCGAAGCCCCGCCGCCGGCGCAGGTGGAACAGGCGGCCGAAGCCGGCATCGTCAAGGTGAAAGACCCACAGCAGTTTCCCCTGGTGGTGGCCATCGGGCGCGACGCCGTGCCGGAGCTGAATGTAACCGGCGCGGTGGCCGCCGATGTTTCCCGCACCGTGCCGGTGATTTCGCTGGCCTCCGGGCGCGTGGTCGAGATACACGCGCGCCTGGGCGACGAAGTCTCGAAGGGCCAGTTGCTGCTGCGGGTGCAGAGCTCCGACATCTCGTCGGCCTTCTCCGACTACCGTCACGCGGTGGCCGACGCCGTGCTGGCCAAAGCCCAACTCGACCGCGCCAAACTGCTCTTCGACCACGGCGCCATCGCCCAGAAGGACCTGGAAGTGGCCGTGGACACCGAGGCCAAGGCGCGCGTGGACGTGGAGACGGCCCAGGAGCGGATCAAGGTCCTGGGCGCCGATATCGATCATCCCACCGCCCTGGTCGACATTTTCGCGCCCGTCTCGGGCGTCATCGTGGAGCAGAACGTCACCGCCGCGGCCGGCGTCAAGACCCTGGACAACTCTCCCAACCTCTTCACCATCGCCGACCTTTCGGAAGTGTGGATCCTGTGCGACGTCTATGAGAACGACCTGGCCGGCGTCCACACCGGCGAATACGCCGACATCCGTCTCAACGCCTATCCGGACCGCGTGTTCCGCGGCCGCATCGACAATATCGGCCCCATTCTCGATCCCAACCTGCGCACCGCCAAGGTGCGGCTGCAGGTGCATAATCCGGGGCTGATGCGCCTGGGCATGTTCGTCACCGCCACGTTTCACGGCGCTCAGAGCCGGAAGCGCGCGCTGGTGCCGGCCTCCGCCATTTTGCACCTGCACGACCGCGACTGGGTGTACGTGCCGGCCGGCAGCGGCGCGTTCCGCCGCGTGGAGGTGTTGGCCGGGAAGATGGCGCCGCCCAACCTGCAGGAAGTGTTGTCGGGCGTGGCGCCGGGAGACCGCGTGGTGTCGAACGCCCTGGTGCTGGAGAACACGTCGGAACAGTAAACCATGCTCCACCGCCTGGTCGATTACGCTCTCAACAACCGCTTCCTGGTCACGGCGGCGGCCCTGCTCCTGCTCATATGGGGCGCCATTTCGTTTCACAGCCTGCCGGTGGAAGCCTACCCCGACGTGGCCAACAACTACGTGCAGGTGATTACCCAGTGGCCCGGGCGCGCCGCCGAGGAGGTGGAACAGCAGGTCACCATCCCGCTTGAGATCGTCATGAACGGCATCCCGCACCTGGAGCACCTGCGCTCCACTTCGCTGTTCGGCCTCTCCAGCCTGATGCTCATCTTCGACGACGAATCCGCCAACGACTGGAACCGGCAGAAGGTTCTGGAGCGCCTTTCGCAGGTCACCCTGCCCAACAATCTGCAGCCGCAGATCGGCTCCGACTACAGCCCCGTCGGCCAGATCTTCTGGTACACGCTCAAGAGCACCAACCCGAGCTACGACCTGATGGAACTGAAGTCGCTGGAAGACTGGACGCTCGAGAAGCAGTTCAAATCCCTGCCCGACGTGGTGGATGTGACCAGCTTCGGCGGCATCACGCGGGAATACCAGGTTCGCATCGATCCCGACAAGCTGGTCTCGTACGGCCTCAACATCGGGCTGGTGGAACAGCAACTGGCCAATAACAACGTGAACGCCGGGGGCAGCTTCGTGGAAGCCGGCCTGCAGCAGATCAACGTGCGCGCCGTGGGCCTGGCGCGCAACGTACACGACATCGAGAACACCGTGGTCAAGAGCGCCAATGGAAGCTCCATTCGCGTGCGTGACATCGGCACGGTGGCGCAGGGGTCCAGAATCCGGCTGGGGCAGATCGGCAAGGCCATTCACCGGGACAACGGCAGGATCGTGGACGATGGCGACGTGGTGGAAGGCATCGTGCTCCTGCGCAAGAGCGCGGATTCCGACGCCGTGCTGGACGCCATCCACCAGAAGGTGGAAGAGCTGAACCACGGCATCCTACCGCCCGGCGTGAAGGTGGTTCCGTTTCTGGACCGCAGCGTGCTGCTGAGCCTCACCACCCACACCGTGCTGCACAACCTCACCGAGGGCATGCTGCTGGTGGCGCTCATCCTCTTTCTGTTCCTGGGCAACGCCCGCGGCGCGCTGATCGTGGCCATCACCATCCCGTTTTCGCTGCTGTTCGCGGCCATTTGTCTCAAGCTGAACGGCATTCCCGCCAACCTGCTCTCGCTGGGGGCGCTGGATTTCGGCATGGTGGTGGAAGGCGCGGTGGTGATGGTGGAGAACATCGTGCGTTTCCTGGGGCGCCGCCACGAATCCGAGTCCGCGCTCGGCCCCATCCGCGGCGCGGCGCACGAAGTGCAGCGCCCGGTCTTTTACTCCATCGGCATCATCATCACCGCGTACCTGCCGATCTTCACCCTGCAGCGGGTGGAAGGCCGGCTCTTCAAGCCCATGGCGTGGACCGTGACCTTCGCGCTGCTCGGCTCGCTGTTGTTCTCCATGCTGATCGCGCCCGTGCTTTCCGGGTTTCTTTTCGGCAGAAACGTGCGCGAATGGCGCAACCCGGCGATGGAGTTCATCACTAGGGCCTACCGCTGGTCGCTCACCCGGGCCATCCGCCTGCGCTGGGCCACGGCGGCCGTCGCCGTTGCGGCGCTGGGCGGTTCCCTCTACCTGGTGGAGAGCGGCGTGATCGGCTCGGAATTCCTGCCGCACCTGGACGAAGGCGCCATCTGGGCGCGCGCCACGCTGGCGCCCAGCATCGGCCCCACCGAGGCCACGCGGGTGATGGACCAGGCGCGCGTGATGTTCGCCTCTTTTCCGGAGGTCACGCAGGTGGTCAGCCAGGTGGGCCGCCCCGACGACGGCACCGACACCACCGGATTCTTCAACACCGAGTACTTCGTGGATCTCAAGCCCAAGCGCGAGTGGCGGCGGGTCTTCCACGAAGACAAGGAATCTCTGGTGGCGGCCATGGACCGCGAAGTGGAGAAGATCCCCGGCGCGCTGTGGAACTTCTCGCAGCCCATCGCCGACAACATGGAGGAAGCCGTCAGCGGCGTCAAGGGCCAGCTTGCCATCAAGATTTACGGCGACGATCTCAGAACCCTGGAGGCCAAGGGGGACGAAATTGTGGGCGTGATGCGCACCGTTCCGGGCATCACCGACCTCGGCCTGTTCCGCGTCATCGGCCAGCCCAACCTGGAGTTTCATATCGACCGCGACAGCAGCGCGCGGTACGGCATCAACGTGGCCGACGTGCAGGACGCCATCGAAACCGCCGTCGGAGGGAAGGCCGTCAGCCAGGTTCTCGAAGGCGAGCAGCGCTACGACCTGGTGGTGCGCTACCAGGCGCCCTACCGCGATTCCAAAGAGACCATCGAGAACATACGCCTGCCGGCGCCCACCGGCGAGCGCGTCTCGCTGGCGCAACTGTGCGACGTGGAAGTGCTCGACGGGGCGTCGGAGATTTACCGCGAGGGTAACTCGCGCTATGTGGCCATCAAGTACAGCGTGCCGGTCCGCGACTTAGGCAGCGCCGTGGAAGAGGCCATGCACAAGGTGGAGACGCAGGTGAAGCTGCCGGTGGGATACCACATCGACTGGGCCGGCGAGTACGAGAGCCAGAAGCGCTCCTCCAGGCGGTTGATGATCGTGCTGCCCATCACCATCCTGGTGATCTGCATGATTCTCTACACCATGTTCAAGTCGTTCAAGTGGGTGGTGCTGATACTGGCCAACGTGGCCATGGCGCCGATCGGCGGCCTGCTGGCGCTGCTGGTCACGCACACCCACATGAGCGTGTCGTCGGGCGTGGGATTCCTGGCGCTGTTCGGGGTGGCCGTGCAGACGGGCGTGATCATGCTGGAGTATATCAACCAGCTTCGCGCGCGCGGCGCGCCCATTCTGAGCGCGGCCATCGACGGCTCGGTGCAGCGCCTGCGGCCCATCATGATGACCATGCTGGTGGCCAGCCTGGGACTGCTTCCCGCGGCGCTGTCGCGCGGCATCGGCTCGGATTCGCAGCGCCCGTTCGCGATCGTGATTGTGGGCGGGTTAGTGGCGGCGCTGATACTGGGCGTGTACTTATTGCCGACGCTGTATGTGTGGGTGGCGCGGGACAGGGACCAGTTACCGGTGGTGGAGGAAACGGCGGGGTAGGGGATTTGATGCCCGAGTGAGGGCTGTCTTGCCCGCCGTCGCGCCCGATGGGATTGCCGCTGCGGCAGGCAGGACCAGGGTTTCGCGAATGACTTCGGCGCCGCGCAGCGACTGGGCCGACAACGCGCGGTTCGCATCCAGGACCATGGCGACGGCTTCTTCCAGGTTTTCGCGCGCCTCCTGCAAGGTTCCCCCCTGTGTGTTGGCGCCGGGAAGCTCCTCGACGAACGCGATGTAGCCCTCGGGCACCTTCATGTACACTGCCGTGAGAGTCATCTGGGGCATACGCTGCAATCATATCAAGAACGCGTGATTGGCGTGCGGGCCGCGCGTTTTTCACAGGGGGCAGGCGTGAGTGCCCGGACGGGGCGAAAACCCGGAACCGCTGGAACTCTCCACGCGGCGGCGGGCGGGGCGGCGCTTTCGCGAAAAGTTGTGGGCGCCTTGGGACGGTTTCGTCAGTCCCCGCCTTTGCGCGGAGCGTCGCGACGACGGAGCGCGTGCTAATTTCCGGTCACGATGGTCACGCCGGCGGGGCTGGACACGCCGCCCACGGTGAGCACCACGGAGTTGGCTCCGGGCGTCAGGCCGCTGGGGACCTGGAGGTTGATCTGCATAATGCCGGCAACCAGGTAGGCCGCGCCTCCGGCGTATTCCACGGCCGCGGTCTTGCCGCCAATGGTAGCGGTCACCGGGAGCGTGGGCAGTGGGAAAGGCGCACTATCCAGCGAGCCGTCGGTAACCACGGGATTGGTCTGGCCCAGGCCGGTCGCGTACAGCAGAACGGACGAACCCGCCGCGGCCGGATGAGCGGCGCCGTTGAGGCTGCTGTCGCTCACGTTGACCGCCGCGGCCTGGCCCTTGCCGGAGTAATCCAGGGTGAAGAACGCGGGCGCGGCGGCCGCCGCCACCACCGTGACGGGGGCGCTGATCTGGCCCTGGTAGCCCACGTAGATGGTCAGGCTGCCCGGGTTGATGCTGAACGGCACGATGGCGCTCACCTGGTTGGCCGAGGTGTAGAGGATGGGTCCCGGCACGCCGTTGAAGTAAACCGTGGTTCCGGCAACCGAAGTGGCCAGCACGCCATAAGCATCGTAGACGCCGGGAACCGCCGGGCCCGCCGGGCCGAGGTTGGAGCCGTACAGCACCAGCAGTTCGCCGGGCGCCGCCGCGCCGATCTGGTTGCTGGCGGCCGATACCACGGCGGAGATGGAACTGGCGAAGCCGGTCGCCTGAAGAGCGCGGATGGCGCTGTTGGCGGTGTCGGCAACGTAAAGGACGCCATTCGGGCCCATGGCCATGCCCATGGGCGTGTTCATTTGCGCGCGGGTGGCCATGCCTCCGTCGCCCGAGTAGCCCTGAGAGGTGTTGCCGGCGATGGTGGAAATCGGGCCGCCCACGAAGAATTTGCGGACCACGGAGCTGGAATCGGTGATGTATACGCCACCCGCGGCATCCACCACCAGCCCCGAGGGGCTTACGATCTGGGCGCTGGCGGCGAACCCGCCGTCGCCGGTGTAGCCGGGAAGCCCGGCGCCGGCCACGGTGGAAATCGAGCCCGCGGGCGTGACCAGGCGGATGCGGTTGTTCTGGGAATCGGCGACGTAGAGATTCCCTGCGCCGTCCACGGCCACGGCTTGCGGCCCGTGCAGCCCCGCGCTGGTGGCCTTTCCGCCGTCGCCGCTGTAGGACTGAATTCCGTTGCCCGCCACGGTGGAAATGGCGCCGCCCGGCGCGACCTTGCGGACCACGTTGTTCCCGTAGTCGGCAATGTACAGGTTACCCGCCGAATCGATGGCCAGGCCGATGGGAAGGTCCAATTGCGCGCTGGTGGCGGAGGAACCATCGCCTCCGTAACCGGCGGTGCCGTTGCCCGCGTAAGTGGAGATGGCGCCGCCAGCGGTAATTTTGCGGACGCGCGCATTGCCGGTATCGGCGATGTACAGGTTGCCGGACGCATCCACGGCGACTCCCTGCGGAGCGTTGAGTTGGGAGCTGGAGGCCGCACCGCCATCGCCGCCGAAGCCCGCACTGCCGTTTCCGGCCAGGGTGGAGATGGCGCCCGCCGCGGTCACCTTGCGGACCACGTGGTTGGCGGTATCGGCGATGTAGAGATTGCCGGCCGAATCCGCCGCCACGCTCTGCGGCTGGTTGAGCTGCGCCTTGATGGCCTGGCCGCCGTCGCCGGAATAGCTGAGGCCGCCGTTGCCGGCGATGGTCGATATGGCGCCGCTGCCGCCGCCGCCAGCCGCCTTGCGGATGCGGTAGTTTTCGGAATCGGCGATATACAGGTTGCCCGAGGAATCCACCGCGATGCCGGTCGGCTGGTTGAGGACCGCCTTGCTGGCGGCGCTGCCATCGCCGCTGAAACCCAGCGCGCCGGTGCCCACCACGGTGCTGATGTAGACGTTGACGCCATTCACCATGCGGATGCGGCCGTCCTGGCGCTCGGCGATGTAGAGGTTGCTGGCGGAATCGAGCGCGATGGAATACGGCTCGATCAGGCCGGCGGAGACCGCCAGGCCTCCATCGCCCGCGTATCCCACCTGGGTGGAACTGCCCGCGAAGGTCTTGATGATGCCATCGGAGGTGATCCGGCGGATGAGCGCGTTGCCGGTATCGGCGATGTACACGTTGCCGTTGGAATCCAGGCCGACATCAGAGGGGTGGTTCAGTTCGGCGGTAAGGGCCAGCTCTCCGTCGCCGGAGTAGCCTGCCAGGGTGTCGCCCGCTATGGTGGAAATAATTCCGCTGGTGGAGACCTCGCGGACCAGGTTATCGGCGGTGTCGGCGATGTACACGTTTCCGCTGGAATCGAGCGCCACGCCCGAAGGCATAAACAGCGTGGCCTGGGTAGCCAGGCCTCCGTCGCCCATATACCCGATGCCGGCGACCAGCCCGGTTCCCGCGAAGGTATTGATAATGCCGCCCGGACTGACGATGCGCACGCGGTTGTTGAGCGAATCGGCGACGTAGAGATTACCGGCTTTGTCCATGGCCATGCCGGCGGGCGAGTTGAGCTGTGCATTGACGGCCGGGCCGCCATCGCCCGAGAATCCGGGCCGCGAGTTGCCGGCCACCAGCGCCAGGCTGGTGCCGCTTACCATGAACACGCAATTGCCGGCGGTGAAGTAGACGTTGCCCTTAGGGTCCACCAGCACGCGGTTGGTCCTGCCGATGGTGGTCGAGAGCGCCACGGCCGGGGTGGGAGGCGGCGCTCCGCCCGCTACGGTCGATATCGAATACTGTTGCCCATGGGCCACAGGGAAGCCCGCGAGCCACAGGAGCAGCCCGCACCCGCACAACCTTGAAACTACCGGTATTTTCATGTACACGCTCAGTCTAGCAGACGAAACAGAGGACGGACCCGATCAGCCCTGCATCTATGATGCCACTGCTTCGGCCACGATTTCCAGTGCGAGGGCGCAGGCCTCGCGGCCGGCGTCGTAGTGCGTGACGGCGCGCATCCGCCGCTGTCCGACGGGGTTGATCAGAAGCCCGCGCTGCTTGAGGCGGACGGCGATCTCCGGGGCGGCGAAGGGCAATGCCCCCACGTCGAAGATCACGATGTTGGTGGCGACGGTTTGGGGATCCACGCGGATTCCCGGAATCTTGGCCAGCCCTTCGGCCAGCCAGCGCGCGTTGGCGTGGTCCTGGTGCAGCCGCCGGGGCATTTCCTCGAGCGCGATCAGGCCCGCCGCCGCCAGCACGCCGGCCTGCCGCATGCCGCCGCCCAGCCGCTTGCGGAGAAGCCGCGCGCGGGCGATGACATCCGCCTCTCCAGCCACCATGCTCCCGGCGGGCGCGCCCAATCCCTTCGACAGGCAGAACATGATCGTGTCCACCGGCGCCGCGATCTCATGCACTGGAATACCCAATGCCACCGACGCATTGAAGACCCGCGCGCCATCCATGTGGACGCGCACGCCGCGTTCGTGGGCGCCGTCGCAGATCTCCCGCACGGCGCTTTGCGGGTACACCTGGCCGCCCGCCATATTGTGGGTGTTTTCGATTTCCACCAGGCCGGTGGGCGCGCTGTAAGGGCTCACCGGCTTGATGAGCGGCCGGACATCGTCCCAGGAGAGGATGCCGTTCGAGGTGGGAACGGCGCGGATCAGGCAGCCCGAAAACCAGGCCACCATGCAAAGCTCGTAATCCAGCAGGTGGGCGCGCGCGTCGCAGATCACTTCCTGGCCGTGGGTGGTGAGCGCCTTGACGGCGACGGTGTTGCCCATGGTGCCGGTGGGGACGAACAGGGCCGCCGGCTTGCCGGAGATCTCGGCGGCGCGGCGCTCCAGGCGGTTGACGGTGGGGTCCTCGCCGTAGACGTCGTCGCCCACTTCGGCTTCCATCATGGCGCGGCGCATGGCGGGAGTGGGCCTGGTGACGGTATCGCTGCGCAGGTCGATGACGTTCATAAGTCGACAAACTCCTGGAAGACTTCGTTGGACAGCAGCACGCCGCGCGCGGTGAGGCGGAGCGTGGGGCCGCAGGTTTCGAGCAGGCCGGCCTCCACGAAGCGGTGGATGGGGCGCGCGTAGCGGAGCCATTCGCCGGGGGTGGGCTGGATGCCTTCCATCAGGCGCAGCCCCACGAACATGCGCTCGTCCGCGCGGGCCGGTTCGGGCTCGGGCGGCGGGCGATGGGGCGACAGGTACTCCGCCACGGTCTCCGGATTGCCGCGGCGCGTGCGGCCGTCGAAGGAATGCGCGTCGGCCCCGAAGCCGGCGTAGGGCTCCAGTCTCCAATACTTCAGATTGTGCCGCGATTCGAAACCCGGCCGCGCGAAATTGGAGATTTCATAGCGCTGGATTCCCATGCGCCCGAGCCGCTCGACGGCGGTTTCGTAATACGCAGCCGTCTGGTCTTCGGTGGGCGCATCGGCGGCGCCGTAGCGCGTGCCGCCGCTAAGCATTTCCTTGCCCAGACGGCTGTCGGCGTCGATTTCCAGCATGTAGACCGAGACGTGCGGCGGGGCGAGGCGCTCGATCCAGTCCAGCGATTCGCTCCAGCTAGATTCGGTCTGGCCGGAGAGGCCGGCGATGAGGTCGATATTGAAATTGGCGAGCCCGGCCTGGCGCAGCAGATCCACTTCGCGGGCTACGGTCGCGGCGGTGTGGCGGCGGCCGGTGCGCCGGATTTCGAGATCGGCGAAGGACTGCACGCCGAGCGAGACGCGATTGATGCCGCACTCCGCCCACCCGCGCGCGGTTTCGGCGGTCAGCGAGCCGGGCGCAGCCTCGATGGTGGCTTCGGCCCAGGGCCTGCCGGGGATGGCGTCGAGCAGTGGCCGGAGCGCTTCGACGGGCAGATTGCCGGGCGTGCCGCCGCCTAGGTAGACGGTTTCCGGCCGCCAGGCCCACGGGTAGCCGCGGATCTCCGCCAGCAGCGCCTCGCGGTAGCGGGCCTCGGTGCCGCGCGCGGGTACGCCCGAGGCGAAATTGCAGTAAGTGCATTTCTGCGCGCAAAAGGGATAGGAGACGTAGACTCCCGCCACGATTACGATTGTAGCGGGGCGGGGGGTAGCGAAGGAGGGCTGTGAGGCTCCGCCGGGGCTGCGGCGGACCACGCTTCGGCAAGTCAGGAGCGGACCGAGAGTAGCTGGGCTCTGCCTGTGGGGACCGCCTGAGGAGGGCGTAAACGGGGAGTAGCCCTCCGGCCTGGGCGCTACCTTCATGGGCCGGGCGGTAGGGGAGGGGTCCGCAACCGCAACTGGGGGCATCCGGGTCTAGCGCAAATCGGCCTTCATTGGCGGCGGCTCTATGTGGCGCCCATGATCTGCCACGCCGACTTTTGTAATCGGGACCACGGCATATGCGGCCGGAATCGTGACGATCTGTTCATTCGAAATCCGGACATTCCGGAGAACAAGTCCGTTCTCAAAATACAAATCCACCAGCTTAATCGTGCCGCCAACGGTTCCCCGCGTGAATCCAAACATCCAGAAGACGCTCATATGGATCGGGCGATCGCCGAGTAGCTCAAAAAGATCGACGTCCACCAGCGTCCCAGTCACATCCGGCAGACGTGACGCCTGCCACCTGCCGCAGAGGCCACATTGGTTGCAGTCGTCGTTAACTTTTCTCCAGTTGTGGCCCTCGTCACGGGCCACTGGGCACGCTCGACATTTGCACCCGTTCCAATCGTGACCTTCGTCACGAGTCTTTCCGCACGCTCGACACTTGCACCCGTTCCAGTCGTGACCTTTGTCACGAGTTTTTCCGCACGCTCGACACTTGCACCCGCTCCAGTCGTGACCTTTGCCACGAGTTTTTCCGCACGCTCCACACTTGCACCCGTTCCATCCATGAGCGCCTTGCCGGGTAGCTCCGCACTCGGCGCATTTCTCGCAGTCCTTGCTCCAGTGATGACCTTCGTTGCGAGTTATTCCGCACGCTCCACACTTGCACCCGTTCCATCCATGAGCGCCTTGCCGGGTAGCTCCGCACCTGGCACATCTCTCGCAGTCCTTGCTCCACTTGTGACCTTCGTCGCGGGTTGTTCCGCAGGCTCCGCACTTGCACCCATTCCACCGGTGAGCGCTTCGCCGCGTAGCGCCGCAGGCGGCGCATTTCTCGCAGTTCTTGCTCCAGTCGTGACCTTCGTCACGGGTTCTTCCGCACGCTCGACACTTACACCCGTTCCAGTCGTGGCCTTCGTCACGAGTTCTTCCGCACGCTCGACACTTACACCCGTTCCATCCATGAGCGCCTTGCCGGGTAGCTCCGCACTCGGCACATTTCTCGCAGTCCTCGCTCCAGTGATGACCTTCGTTACGAGTTATTCCGCACACTCCACACTTGCACCCGTTCCATCTGTGAGCGCCTTGCCGGGTAGCTCCGCAGGTGGCACATCTCTCGCAGTCCCCGCTCCACTTGTGACCTTCGTCGCGGGTTGTTCCGCACGCTCCACACTTGCACCCAGTCCACCCATGAGCGCCTTGCCGGGTAGCTCCACACTCGGCGCATTTCTCGCAGTTCTTGCTCCAGTGATGACCTTCGTTGCGAGTTATTCCGCACACTCCACACTTGCACCCGTTCCAGTCGTGGCCTTCGTCACGAGTTCTTCCGCACGCTCGACACTTACACCCATTCCACCCATGAGCGCCTTGCCGGGTAGCTCCGCACTCGGCGCATTTCTCGCAGTCCTTGCTCCAGTGATGACCTTCGTTGCGAGTTACTCCGCACACTCCACACTTGCACCCGTTCCATCGGTGAGCGCCTCGCCGGGTAGCTCCGCAGGTGGCACATTCCTCGCACTCCTTGCTCCAGTCGTGACCTTCATCGCGGGTTCTCCCGCACTTGAGACACCTGCAGGCTTCCCACTTGTGATGACCAAGAACGCACGTGATGTTCACCTGTTACCTCCTTCCTCGGAGGTCGGGAGGCGCTGTCATCCCACGGATGGGGCGCCCCAGGGAAACCGTACTCAATCCTCTTGAGCGATGCGTCTCGTCCGGTGCGACGTGGCTGCAACGTCGCGACGCGGTCGTGACCTGCCTCAAAGCGGACGACGTATCTTGGTCCTGCCCGCGCACTCCATGGCGATGGTGCCGCTCGGCAACAGTTCGTCCCAGTGCGCCGCTCCACGGGGGCGGCCCGGCCGCGCCTACGCGGCGGTCCGATAATAGCGAACCCAGAAACGTCATCTTGTTGTTAGCCTCGGCGTGCGCTGTAGCTTTGCTCCTCGGCGGCGGCCCTGCCTGTCAGAAAGTGCAGTAAGCGAAGCCCCGAAGGACCGGAGGGGGCCGTGCAGCGGCCCGCTCGGAGATCGCCGACGGCCTCGTCCGCCAGCGCGCCCAGGCGCCCGGCGGCGATGTCGTCTTCGATCCGCCGGTCCCACGCATCGGCGTCGAATTCCGCAAACCAGCCCCGGAACGCGGCGAGCTCGGCGGGAGAGAGCCTCACCACAGCCTCCTCAATCTCCTTCACGCTGCCCATCGTCTCCAGCTTACTCTGTCCCGTCGCGCAGGCACAACCGCATGTCCGCTCCCCGCGGCCGGTCGAAAAAGTACGCGCCGACCGCTTCCACCACGTTCCCGCGCAACTCGTCCCAGGTGGCCCCTTCGGTGAAGATGTTCTCGGTTAGGCACTCGGCGCAGTAGCCACCATCGGCCTCCTGGATAACTTCGAATACCAGTTCCGGCATACGTCCATCATAAGGCATGGGTCCGCGAGGGCGTGGGCGAAGGGCGGTGGGCACCTTTCGCCCGCGGCGGTGTCATGCGGAAGTCATCCTGCTCACTCCCGCGGACACTCCCCAGCGCGGCAAGCGTTAGGCGTGTCCCGAGGCGCACACTCCGTGTCAGTGCGGGACAGCCCGATTGACTCGGGTCCGCCGGCACAACGGTCCTTGCTTTTGGACCGCGGCGTGCTATATTCCGCGTATGATTCTCCGCATCGCCGCCATCACGTTCATATTTATCTGCACCAGCGTCGCCTGGTTCGTTCTTGGCGCCACCATCGAACACCGCACCACCGAATCGGATGAGAAGTTGCGCTCGGGCGTCGCCTCGATCTGGGGTTCCCGGCAGGCGCAAGGGCCGCCCTCGGCATCCTATGACAAGGTCTGGCAGGAGAAAGTCGAGACCGAAACGGACGGCCGCAAGACCACCCGCACGGAGAATCACCGCAGCACGATTCAACTGCCGGTGGAGTCAAGCCGGATCGACGCCGGCCTGATACTCGACTATCGTCAGAAGGGGCTGCTTTGGTACAGCACCTACGTGGTTGGCTTCGAGGGCAGGTACACCTACCGCAACCCCACCGACGACCCGCAGTACGTCACTTTCAGACTCAAGTTCCCGGCCGAGCACGCCATCCTCGACGGGCTGGTAATGGAGGTCGACGGACGGCCGCTCGCGATCGTCTCCGATAAGCAGGGTGTAAGTGTCGCGGCCCAGGTGCGGCCCCGCGAGACAGCCTCTCTGCAAGTCGCCTACCGGTCGCATGGCATGGAGAGCTGGCGATACCGTCTGGGCGACGAGGTCGGCCAGGCGCGCGACTTCGTGCTGCATGTCAGCACCAACTTCAAGAACATAGATTTCCCGCTGGACGCGCTATCTCCCACCGCCAAGCAAGAGACCGCGCGCGGCTGGGACCTGACCTGGCAGTACACCAACCTGATCAGCGGGATACAGATCGGCGTCACCATGCCCGAGCGTTTGCAACCCGGACCGCTGGCGGGGCAGATCAGCTTCTTCGCTCCCGTCTCGCTGCTGTTGTTCTTTTTCCTGATGTTCATCATTACCGCCGTCCGGTCGATTGACCTCCATCCCATGAATTACTTCTTTCTGGCGGCGGCGTTCTTTGCATTTCATTTGCTTCTCGCCTATCTGGTGGATCAGATCTCGATCCATCTGGCTTTCCTGATCTGCTCGGCGGTGTCGGTGTTCCTGGTGGTGAGCTATCTGCGGCTGGTCGTCGGGCCGCGGTTCGCATTGGTCGAGGCCGGCGGCGCGCAGTTCATCTACCTGGTGCTGTTCTCCTACGCGTTTTTCCTGCACGGGTTCACGGGACTCGCCATCACCATCGGCTGCATCGTCACCCTCTTTGTGGTGATGCAGTTGACGGCGCGAATCCGCTGGAGCGAACGATTCCGGCGCCCGTCCGGCGCTTCGCCCGTCCAGGCACAGAATGGACCGGGCCGCTGAGTTGCCGGGAAATGGAGCGCTGCGGCCGGTTTCTCAATTTCCCTGGCGATAAGCTCGCGTGCCCGGTGGGGGGAAGTTTTTGGCGGCGTCATCCAGCACCAGCACCCAATCGTCCCCACGTCCACTGGATGGAGGCGTGAATGCCCGCGACTCTGTCTTTGCGAAGTCTTCGATGTGCGTCGCGGTGCCCAGGCGAGGATCGTACCACCAGGCCCTGATTGAGGTTCCCGATAACTTCTCGTAAATGCGGTCAACTAGCCGTATCCTCAACTTAGTGCCGGAAGCCGTGTAAATGAACGCATAACTCCCATCCGATGCCCGGCAGGCTTGTATACGGTCGGTAGTTCCCAGGGGGTCGTTGACGAGCAGCCATTGATCCGGAATCCGCCCCGGCATGGGTCGCGACTCGATCAAAGCCCGAAGGTGCTGCATCTGCCCGCCGGCCGGCAGATTCATCGCTTCTTTCCACGGCATCGCCGGGCCGCGGTTCGGCCCTCCTTCGTCCTGGATCGCTTCCGCGCCGCCTCTGGCCGCGCCTCTTCCAGCCCGCGGGCCCGGGCCGGTGGTGCGGCTGGTGGCGCCGAACAAGCCGTTGGCCCCGTATGTGTATCCCGCGGCCCCGGCGAAGACGCCGCAGTATGCGATCCGGCGGACGTCGTGAGGCTCGATCCGGTTGGGCGGCACCATGGCGTCGGCGATGCCCTCGTACCCGCCCTCGCCATCCACCACCGGCTTCGCGGGAACCCGGTCGTAGTCCGCCGCGACCAGGTCGTAGTTGCGGTTGAGGGTGGTGTGGCCGGTTTGAAGCATGTTGAAGTCCAGCCAGGCGTCGTTGTGAAACCACTGGGATGAACTGCGGGGCGATTTGGGGTGATAGGTTTTCAGGTGAGTCCCGCCATCGCCCTCGGCAAGGCCGGCGGCCATGGCGCGCCAGATATCCTCCACGCCGGATGCGAACCAGTCGCCGCCCAGAATCCAGATGATGGGTTTGTCGCGGTAGCGGCGGCCGAGAAACCTGCCATAGGTGAACGCGCTGGACTTGTCCACGACCGAGGGGTTTTCGGCGCGAATCGCCGAACGGATGCTAATGCCGAAGCTGGGGTTATCCAGCAGCGAGGGGTTCTGCTGAACATACTCCTTCGACCATATGGGAACCATGCCGATGTACAGCCCGAGCGACTCGGCTTTGTCCACCACATAGTCGACGTGCCGGAAGTAAGCTTCGTTGGGGCGGGTAGGATCGCCGCCGACGAACACCGTATCTCCGTAGGCATTGGGCCTGTCGAGGCCGCCCCAGAACGTAACTACCGCCTGGATGACGGTGAACTGTTTGGCGGCTCGGTCTTGCAGATACAGTTCGGCATCTTCGCGGCTGAGATGGAACAGGCCCCATTCCGTGTCCCCCAAGTAAAAGAACGGCGAGCCATCGGTTTTGACGAAGAACCGCCCGTTCTCCGACACACGCAGCCGCGGCAATTGCGCTGCCTGCGCCGGCAGGGCAGCCAACGCCACAAAGACGGCGATCGACCCAATTACGGCACTCTTGCATAAGTTATTCATAACCAGGATTCTCCAAGATGAAATACTTCGGCTCCGGCCGCGGCCTTAACCGGGTACACTTCCGCGACCAGGCCGGTCGCGGCGCGATAGCGGTCCACAACGGCGGCGCGAAACGCGTCCGTATCCACGGCCTCGACGAGAGCGGCCATGCACCCTCCGAATCCCGCTCCCGCCTGGCGCGCGCCGATCGCTCCCGGCGCGGTGAGCATCGCGCGCATCATGGCCAGCATCGGCGGCGAACAGATTTCGTAGAGATCCCTGGCGCCCGCGAACGACTCCTCGCAGAGCCGGGCGATGGCCGGCCGGTCGCCCGCGGTAAGTGCCCGGGCCAGCGACTCAGCCCGCGCGCTCTCGGCCACGATGAACTGGCAGCGTCTCCCCACCGGCTCGGTAAGTTCGCGCCGCCGGGCCGCCAGCATCTCCATGGTCACATCCCGCAGCGCGCTCACGCCCAACCGCGCGGCGCCCTGCTCGCATTCGGCCCTGCGCTGGGCGTACTCCCCGCCCGACAGCCTGCGCCGGCTCATGGTGTTGCAGATGACGACTTGAATCCCCGCGGCAATCCATACGGCTCTGGTCGAGAGATCCCGGCAGTCGAGCAGCAGCGCGCAGCCTTCGCGTCCCAGGCAGGAGGAATACTGATCCAGGATTCCACACTTCACCCCGACGAACGCGCTCTCGGCCTTCTGGCACAGCAGCGCCTTCCGTTCGGGCGCCAGGACGCAGCCGCCCAATCCCGCGAACGCAGTGGCGAACGCGCATTCGAGCGCCGCCGACGAGCCCAACCCGGCCTCCATCGGGACGGTGCTGTGGACCACGGCGTCACACCCCGCGAGCATGAACCCCTCGCCCAGCAGGGTAGCGGCGACGCCGCGCACATAGTTGCACCACCTCGATCCGGCAACCCGATCGATCGCATCCAGCCGGAATTCGTCCCCGGCATCCAGGTTCATCGAATGCACGCGCACGATTCCGTCGTCCCTGCGCCGCGCGGCAATCCACGTGTCTCTCGCGATCGGCAGCGTCAGCACGAACCCGAGGTTGTAGTCCGTGTGGCTGCCCATCAGATCCACGCGGCCGGGCGCGCGGGCCCACAGTTCGGGCCGGCAGGCGAACCTCTCGCGGAAGCACCCCGCCATTCGCCGGGCGCGCGCCTCCGGGTCCACCGTCCAGTCAGCGCCCTGTTTCGTCGAAAGCATCCAGCATCGCCTCCACGTTCCGGGCCGGTATGTCGGACTGCATACGGTGCGAGGCCCCCAGCACCAGCCCGGTCCCCTGCGGCGCCAGCGTACGCGCGCAGGCCAGGGTCGCGGCGCGCACGTCCTCCGCCGTGCCCATGGGCAGCACGCCCTGGGTCGAGACGCCGCCGTAGAAACTCAGCTTCGCCCCGTACTCCCGCTGGAGCCAGGCATGGTCCAGCACTTCGGGCTGCACCGGATTGAGCGTGGTCGCGCCGATCTCCACCAGGTCCGGCAGAATGGCCCGGATGTCGCCGTCGGAATGCAGAATCACCGGCAGCCCGGCGTTCAAAAACACCGCGAACAGTTTCGCCAGCCGCGGTTTCATGAGCCTGCGCCACAGCTTCGGGGAGAAGAGCATGGCGCGCTGGGCTCCGTAATCGTCACCGAAATACCCGCCATCGACGCCCATGGCGACGAATCTCTCCGCCAGTGCCGCTTGAATCCGGGTGATGCGATCGAGCAAATCTTCCACCCACCCGGTGCGCTCCAGCATGTCCATCAGCAGCGCATCGAATCCACGCAGCGACCAGGCGCGTTCAAACAGGCACATTCCCAGGTTCGGCGCGGTGAAATACTCCGCGCCGCGCCCGAGGATCGTCCGCGCGGCGGTGGTCAGCAGGGCCGTGTCATGGGGGTCCGGCCACGGGTAGCGATCCAGATCGAGCGAGTCCTGGAGCGGGGCGAAAGCGTGCCAGTAACCCTCCGTGCGGGTGTCCCAGCCCGCGCCCCACCAGTCGAATTCGATCGAGCCGTCCGGATTGGTGCGCCGCGGGTAATCCGTGTCCACGCGCAGCAGGTGGTTTCCCAGGCGCCGCGGAAGTTCGGCTTCGCCGATTCCGAAATGGGCGGCCAGCAATCGCCCCATAGGCCGGGTGTAATTGGATTGTGTCGGGAGCCGGTCAACCGGCTGGCGTCTGAGCGCGCGGAGCATCCGCTCCTTCCTGGAGTAACTCATGCCACTTACCAGAACATCACGTTGAGGCACACGAAAACCGCGGCCACCACCGCCGCCGCGAAGATGGGCCGGCGATATAAGGGGACGACGTCGTCGGAGGGCATCAGCGAAAGGCCGTAAACCAGGTTCTTCAGTTCAGAGTCCGGTTTGGGCCTGGTTGCCAGGCTGACCAGAACTGTTACGACCACGCACACCAGCCAGGACCAGATGAACCGGTACAGGTTCTCCGCCATCGGCTTGGCGTCCGCCGAAAGGGCGAGAATCGCCAATGCCGCAGGGTGGAATTTCACGAACAGCCAGAGCAAAATCGACGACAGCGTTCCGGCCAGCAGCCCCCAGAACCCTCCGGCGGGAGTGGCGCGTTTCCACGTCATGCCGATAATCACGGTGCCGAACAGGGGGATGATGACAAACCCGAACAATGCCTGGACGTAGTCCATGATACTGGCGAACTGCATGACCATGTAAGCGGCGCCTATGCTGGCCGCAAGGCCGATGACCGTGCACCAGCGCCCGATGCGGAGGCATTTGGCATCCGGGGCTGCGCGATTGAACACGGGGCGGTAAATGTCGTAAGTCCACACCGTGGCGAAGGCGCTGATGTTACCTGCCATCCCGGACATAAAACCGGCGATGAGAGCGGTCACGCCGATGCCCAGGAAACCGGGGCCGAGATATCTTGCCATCATGAGCGGCATCACTTCGTTGAAACTGTGTCCTCCAGTGGCGAGGGCCTCGGTCTCTCCGGTCAGCCTCATGGGAAGCACGGCCAGGCCCAGCAGGCCGGGCAGGATCACGATGGCCGGCAGGAACATTTTGAACGCGGCACCGATGGTGGTGGCGATCCGGGCCGACCGCAGATCGCGCGCCGCCATAACCCGCTGGACCACCAGGAAGTCCGTGGTCCAGTAACCGAAAGCGCCGATCAGGCCCAGGCCGAACACCATCCCGGTCCAATGCACGCCCATGGGGTTGTGCGAGGCCGCGTCCATGTTACGCCACATGTGGGTGTAGTCGTGTAAGGGAACCCGTTGGGCAATGCGGGCCAGCATGCCGCTCCAGCCGCCCGTTTCGATGAGGCCGAAAATGGGGATGGATATGGTTCCCACCCAGATGAGGACGAATTGAACGACTTCGTTCACGATGGCGGACAGCAGGCCTCCCAGCGCCACATAGACGCCCACGGTCAGGGTGGATATTAAGATGCTGAAATGGATGTCCCAACCGAGAATGACCCTCATCACGGTGGCCATGGAGAACATGTTGATGCCGCTCATCAGCACAGTCATGGCGGCGAAAGACAAAGCCGAAAGCAGGCGCGTCCTTTCGCCGTAGCGGAGATACAGATATCCGGGCACGGAGTGCGCTTTGGATACGTAATAGAACGGGATCATGACGATGCCGAGAAACAGCATCGCCGGGACAGCTCCTATCCAATACCAGTGCGCCGCCAGCATGCCGTACTGATACGCCGAGGCCGACCAGCCCAGTAACTCCAGGGTCCCCAGGTTGGCGGCGACGAAACTCAGACCGGCCACCCAGGAACCCACGCCTTTGCCCGCGAAGAAGAAGTCGTTGCTGGCCCGGACGCGGCGCTTCAGGTACCAGCCAATCCCCAACACCAGCGCGAAGTACGCGCAGACGACCAGGATGTCGGCGGGGGCCAGTGCCAGCAACCGCGACGGCTTGCCGGCGAAGGCGGCAGCCGGCCCGGCATGAGCGGCGGCGCCGAAAGCGAGCGATCCGGCGGCTTTCCATGCGATCCCCGGCCGGAGGGTTGGGGTGGGGCTCAAAGCACTTCTCCACTCCAGATGCTATCAGCCCGCGCAGCGACCGGCATCGGCGCTACGGTACGGGCGGCTGCGCTTCCGCCTTTTGCCCGCTTCCGCCCGGGTGTGCGACACAGACGTGGATTCCGCGGCGCTATGTGGGGCAGGCTGGCAGCCTGCGGCGGGTTGCTAACCCGCCTTTTGCGGTCGTTTGCCAAGGCCGCCCAGGCGGGATGCCATCCCGCCGCAGGTTGACAACCTGCCCCACAAAGGCGCGCCCAGGTGCGCTCGGATTGAAGCTGTTCTGCAAGCGAACTGCATCGGAGGTCACTTCCGTGTCGCGCGCCGCTTCCGGCCGCACGCGGTGCGAGTGGGGTTCGCGCCGTGATATAAATCGGCTGATGAGCCCGGCCGTAGTGTCTTCGCGGGAGAGGTTGCGCGCCGCCCTGGATCACCGCGAGCCGGACCGGGTTCCGCTGGATTTCGGAAGCACCCCGGTGACCGGCATGCACGTCAGTTGCGTGGCGGCGCTGCGCCGGCATTATGGCCTGGCCCCGGAGCCGGTGAAGGTGATCGAGCCCGGACAGATGCTGGGCCTGGTGGAAGACGATCTGCGCCGGGCGATGGGACTGGACGTCGCCGGCGTTTTCCCGCGCAAGACGGTGTTCGGCTTTCCCACCGGCAACTGGAAGGAGTGGAATTTCCGCGGCCTGGAGGTGCTGGTGCCCGGCGATTTCCGCTGCACGACGGAGGCGAACGGCGACATCCTGATCTACCCCGAGGGCGACCAAACGGCGGCGCCCAGCGGCCGCATGCCGGTGGGCAGCGCCTTCTTCGACGTTATTGTGCGGCAGCCCGAAATCGACGAAGCGAAGCTCGATCCCGCGGACAACCTGGAAGAGTTCGGCCCGATCGCCGAAGAAGACCTGGAGCATTTCGAACGCCGGGTGCGGGCGGCGGGCGAAAGCGGCTGCGGCGTGGCGGCGGCGCCGGGCGGCACCTCGTTCGGCGACGTCGCGCGGGTGCCCGGGCCGTCTCTGAAGCGCCCCAAAGGCATCCGCGACGTCTCCGAGTGGTACATGTCCACGCGCACGCGGCGCGCCTACATCCACGAAGTCTTCGAACGGCAGTGCGAAATCGGCATCCGCAACCTGGCGCGCATTCAGGCCCGCATCGGCGACGCGGTGGACTGCGTCTATTTGTGCGGCACGGATTTCGGCACGCAGACTTCGGCGTTCTGCTCCGTCTCGACCTTCCGCGAACTGTGGCTCCCCTATTACCAGCGCGTCAACGGCTGGGTGCACGCCAACACCGCCTGGAAGTGTTTCAAACATTCCTGCGGCAGCGTGGAGCGGTTCTTCGAGAGCTTCATCGAGGCCGGGTTCGACATCGTCAACCCGGTGCAGTGTTCGGCGGCGGGGATGGACCCGGCCGGGTTGAAGCGGAAGTACGGCTCGCGCCTGGTGTTCTGGGGCGGGGGCGTGGACACGCAGAAGACCCTGCCTTTCGGAACGCCGCGCGAGGTGCGCGAGGAGGTCTTGCGCCGCTGCGGGATCTTCGCGCCGGGCGGCGGGTTCGTGTTTAATGCGATTCACAATCTGCAGGCCGGCACGCCGGTGGAGAACATCGTCGCCATGCTGGATGCGGTACATGAATTCAACGGAGTTGCGCATGCCCGATCTTGACAAGCTGCATGAAGCCGTGATCGAAGGAGACTGGAAAACGGCCGCTGCGGCGACGCAGGCGGCCATCGCCGCGGGTGTGGCGCCGCTCGCCATCGTGACCGGATACCTGGTGCCGGCCATGGACGAGGTGGGCCGCCTTTTCGAGTGCGAAGAGTACTTCGTGCCCGAGATGCTGCTCTCGGCGCGGGCCATGAAGGCGTCCATGGAAATCGTCCGGCCACTGCTGGCCGCGGCGGGCGCGGAGCCGGTGGGCCGCGTGGTGATCGGGACCGTCAAGGGCGACCTGCACGACATCGGAAAAAACCTGGTGGCGTCCATGCTGGAGGGCGGCGGCTTCGAGGTGATCGACCTGGGCGCGGACGTAGCGCCGCAGCGCTTCATCCAAGCGGCGGCCGCGCGCAACGCCAACCTGGTGGCGCTCTCGGCCCTGCTTACCGTGACCATGCCGTCGATGAAGACCACCATCGACGCCTTCCAGGCCGTGGGACTGCGCGGCAAGGTGAAGATCATGGTGGGCGGCGCGCCGGTCACCCAGCAGTACGCCGATGCGATCGGCGCCGATGGTTATGGCGAAAGTGCCGCCACCGCGGTGGCGCTGGCGCGGAAACTGGTGGCCGTATGAACCGCCTGGACAAGTGGCTGGCGGGCGGCCCGCTGATTACGGATGGGGCGTGGGGAACCGAGTTGCAGGCGCGCGGCCTCGCCCCCGGCGCAGCGCCGGACACCTGGAACCTGAGCCATCCCGAACGCGTGGAAGAGGTGGCGCGCGCCTATGTGGAGGCGGGCAGCCAGGTCATCCTCACCAACACCTTCCGCGCCAATTCGATCGCCATGGAAGGCCCCCTGGAGGCAATCAATCGCGCCGGCGTCGAGATTTCCAGGCGGGCGGCGGCCGGCCGGGCGCTGGTGTTTGCGTCCATCGGTCCGACGGGCAAGCTGCCGATGGCGGGCGAAATCGGCCCCGACCAGGCGAGTGCGGCCTTTTCCGAGCAGGCCGCGGCGCTTCGGGCGGCGGGCGCGGACGCCCTGCTGGTGGAGACCATGAGCGACATCGAAGAAGCCCGCCTGGCCGTGGCCGCAGCCAGAGCTACGGGGCTGCCCGTAATCGTCTCCTTCGCTTTCGACTCGGGCAGGAACAAGGACCGGACGATGATGGGCGCTACGCCCGAGGCCGTGGCCCGAGCCATGGTGGAAGCCGGCGCGGACGCGGTCGGCGCGAACTGCGGGGTGGGCGTGGAGCAGGCCGCTTCCCTCTGCCGCCGCCTGCGCGCGGCGTGCGATCTTCCGGTCTGGATCAAGCCCAACGCGGGCTTACCGAAGATGGAGGGCGCCGCCATCCGGTATGGCACGTCGGCTGAAGTCTTCGCGTCGCACTATCCCGCCCTGCGCGAGGCCGGCGCTTCGTTCCTGGGCGGCTGCTGCGGTTCCACGCCGGATTTCATTCGCGCCCTGGTGGCCGCCCGATGCGCCTCAAGCTGATCGCTTGCGAAGTTCTGTTCCGCGAAATGTGCCACGCCTGCGCGCATTCGCCGCATCAGGTCGATCTGGAGTTTCTGCCCAAAGGGCTGCACGACCTGGGCGGCGGGCCGATGGCCGCGAAGATTCAGGAAGCGGCGGACCGCACGCCGGAAGGCGTCTACCAGGCGATCCTACTGGGCTACGGGCTGTGCGGCAACGGGCTGGACGGGGTGAGGGCGCGGCATACGCCCCTGGTCGCCGCGCGCGCGCACGATTGCATCGCGCTTCTGCTGGGCGGCGGCGAACGCTACCGGGCGTATTTCGAGGCCAACCCCGGCACGTACTACCGGTCCACCGGCTGGCTGGAGCGCGGCCAGGGCCTTCAGCAACTGACTCATGACACCACGGGCATGGGCGAGCCGCTGGAAGCTTTGATTGGCAAGTACGGAGAGGAGAACGGGCGCTATCTCTACGGCGAGCTGACGCGCTACCAGTCGCAGTACCGCAAGCTGGCGTTCATCGAGACAGGGCTGGAGCCAGGCCCGGGTTTCATGGCCGAGGCCGCCCGCGAAGCCGCGGAAAAGGGCTGGAGTTTCGAACGGCTGCCGGGCGACCTGGCCTGGCTGCGGCGCATGGTGGATGGCGCGTGGGCGGAAAGCGAGTTCGTGGTGGCCGGGCCCGGCCGGCGCGTCGCGGCCAGTTATGACGTCGGCGTTCTGAAGGTGCAGGGGTGAAGCTCGCCGTCCATCCCCGCGCCGGGCAGACGCTCGCCGATCGGCTGTTTGCGGCGGGCGTCGAATTCCCGTGCGGCGGGGAGAGCGCCTGCGGCGGTTGCAGGGTGCGCGTGCTGGAAGGCGAGGTTCCGGTCACCGCGGCCATGCGGGACGCGCTCGGCGGGGATGAACTCCGCCGCGGCTGGCGGCTGGCCTGCTGCGCGTCCGCCTCGGAGAGCGTGGTGGTCGAAGTGGAGCAGTGGAGCCTGCACGCGCTCACGGACGACGCCCCGGTGCCCATTGAGCCGCGCGAGGGACGCGGCGCGGCGATCGACCTGGGCACGACCACGCTGGCCGTCCAGGTGGTGGACCTCGCCAGCGGCGAAGTGCTGCGCGTCGAAACCGCGCTCAACCCGCAGGCGCGCTACGGGGCCGACGTGATGAGCCGCCTGCAGCACGAGTTGCGCCGGCCGGGCGAGTTGGGCGCCCTCATTCGCCAGGCGCTGGGGCGGATGCTTGGCGGCGAGCCGCTCCGTGAGGTGCTGGTGGCGGGCAACACGGCGATGCACCATCTCTTCTGCGGCCTGGATGTGGAACCGCTGACCCACGCGCCGTTTCTCTCGCCCACGCTGGACTCCCGCCGCTTCGAGTCCGGGGACCTGGGATGGCCCGGCCCGGCCGAGTTCCTGCCCTGCCTGGGCGGATTCGTCGGCAGCGATCTGCTCTGCGGCATCGTGGCCACGCGCCTGGACGAACACAAGCAGCCCTGCGCGCTCTGCGACATCGGCACCAACGGCGAGGTTGTGGTGGGTTCGGAGCGGGGCATTGTCTGTGCGTCCACCGCGGCCGGCCCGGCGTTTGAGGGCGGGCGTATCGGCGCGGGGATGCGTGCGGGCGCCGGCGCCATCGACGCCGTGCAGGTGCGTGGCGGCGAACTGCACTGCCATGCGATCGGCGGAGGCGCCGCGCGCGGCGTTTGCGGGAGCGGGCTGGTGGACGCGGCGGCGTGCGGCATTGAACTGGGCCTGATCGGCGCCGACGGCCGCCTGGCCGGCGCCGACAAACGCATCCCGCTGGCCGGCGGCGTTGCGCTGACGCAGGGCGACATCCGCGAACTGCAACTGGCCAAGGGGGCGATGGCCGCGGGAGTGCGGATGCTCGCCGGAGGAGGCATTGAGAAGCTGTACCTGGCGGGCGCATTCGGCAACTACATCCGCCAGGCCAGCGCGCGGGTCATCGGATTGCTGCCCGGCGATGTGGCCGTGGAGCCGGTAGGGAACAGCTCGCTGCGGGGCGCGCGCGCGTTGCTGCTTACACCCTCCACCCGCCAGGCGCGGCTGCGGAAGATCGTGGCCATGTCGCGGCATGTGGAACTCGCCGCCGACCCCGGGTTCCAGGATCGATACGCCGGGTCGATGGCGCTCTGCCGCTATAGTCTGCGAGGGTGAGTTGGTCCCGGTGTTCGGAGCGGGCGGCCTGGCCTGCAACCCGGCAGAATGTGCGAGACTCCACAGAAGCCGCGCTGATTGGCGGTGTGCCTGACAGTACGCAGGATCGGCGCTACCGGCGGGGCGACAGGTGCATCTCCATGAACCTCAGGAACTGGTCCCAGTCCGATGGAAGGGTTCCGTGGCCGCCCGAGTGCATGTAGTAGCCGATGTCGTGCAGGACGGGAACTCCCGGCGGCGGCCACTGGTCCGGGCCGAGTCCGAGTCCCTGCTTGCCCAGCAGGCGATAAACCGGCTCCGCGGCCACCGCGGCCAGGAACTCGCCTTTGGGATCGGACCAGTAATCCGTGTCGCCGGTCTGTAGGAGCACTGGCCGGGGCGCCATCAGGGCGACCAACATGTGCGCATCGACCGGAAGCCGATCGACATGTTCGGCGTATTTCTGGTAGTTGGCGCAGAACTGGTAAGGATAGCGCGAGGGTGCGGTCAGGTGCGCGATGGTTTCGCCATAATCACGCCGGCTGAGCGCCGCGCCGCCTTCGCCGGAACAACTGGCGATGACCATGGCGAAGCGCGTGTCCTGGGCGCCCGCCCACAGCACGGTCTTTCCCAGCCGCGAGGCTCCCGTGATGGCAACCCGCCTGGCATCCACGCCCTTGTCGGTCTCCAGGTAATCCAGGACACGGCTCAGGCCCCAGGCCCACGCCGAGATGGAGCCCCATTCCCCCGGAGCCGGCTCGGTCTGGCCAGGTTTGAGGTAACTCGCCCGCACGCCGAGCGGGACGCCGCCCGGAAAGTCCGGATCGATATCGCCATAGTAGACCGTGGCCACGCCGAAGCCCTTGGCCAGCAGCGGGGCGACGTTCAGCCTTCCGAAACCTCCTCGCGGCGCGGGAACCCTTTTCTTATCGCGGCCCCATACTTCGCCAGGCTTGATGCCGGGGTCGTCCACCGTACTGGAGTTCGCGGAGAAGCTGATGTTCAGCAGCAGCGGCACAGGCTTGGCGGCGCCCGCGGGCAGGTAGATCAGCAGGTCCATCTTCGGCCCGTTTTTGTCCTTCGAGAAGTACACCGTTACCTGTCTGCGGATGGCCTTCCCGTCGAGAGCGGGCGTGCCCTTGTCGAACACCTCGAAGCTCATGCCGGCAGGCCGCCCGGGGCTGCGGCCGAACTGGTTCTCTTCGAACAGGCGCACGATCTCGGCGCGGCGCATCTGGTTCCAGGTCGCGGCGTCGCGTACCGGTTTGCCGCTCGCGAGCACCAGCGGATCCGGAAGCTTGTAGGTTCCAACCAGGGACTCATCGTAGTTCACCGGAATCCCCGCTACCGGTGTGCTTGCCGGTGGAGTGACAACCGAGACTAGGGTCACCGGGCCGATCAACCCCGATTCGGCCGGAGTCTGGGGTCCGAAACCAAAACCGCCGCCGCCTCTTCCACCTTGGGCGCCCGCGGCCGGTGCGGCGCCTCCGCGCCCTGCCTGCGTCGTGCCGCCGCCGGCTGCCATGGGACCGGCGGGAGCCAACACGCGTTTTTCCGGAGGAACCAGCCGATCGCCGATCAGCCGATTGGTCCACTCGCTGGTGACTTTCAACTCCAGTTGATTGGCGCCAGGGGTGAGGATGCCGGTCACGTCGGCCTGGTACGGCGCCTTCCACAGAGTCCCCAGGGCCCTGCCGTTGACTGAAACCTCCACGATGTCCTTCACCGTGCCCAGGTCGAGCAGCACCCGCGCTCCGGGGCGAAACCATGATGGCGCGGCCTCGAGGGTCTGCGTGTAGGTGGCCGTGCCGGAAAAGTACTTCACGCCATCGTCCGGGTTCGCCGTCCAGGCCTCCAGCTTCGCCAGTTGGATCTTAGTCGGCGCTCCGAGGTTCGGCTGGAAGGCGACGTCCCATGGCCCGCTCACCGTGGCGACGGTGGAAGTTGCCGGGTGCGGCAGCGTGCGCGACTCGGTAGCTGCGGGCCGCCGGAACACCACGAACACCGATTCGCGTTCCGCCAGGTGCAGCGGCACGGTGGTGCGGCCGCCGGCAATGGTGTATTCCGCCGGTCCGGTCATTCCCGTGTCGGGATGCCAGAGTTCCGCCTGCTTTCCGCTGACGCGGAAACGAGCCTGCGTATCCTGCGGCCGGTCCGTGCGATTGGCGACGAAGTAGATGTCGGTGTCTCCGGCGCGCCGGTGAATCCACGGCATCTCCGAATCCAGCGATTTGCCGTACTCGAAGTCCCTGGAGACGTGCAGCGCGCCAAGGACATCGGCCAGCGGCACTCCCCACATGACTCTGCCTTTGCCGTACGCGCGCTGGGTGGCGTTGATGCCGTTGAGGTCGCCCCAGACTTCTCGGGCGATGGCCTGAATTTCGCGATCGGCGTCCGGATAACCAGCCAGGCCAGGCGACTTCTCCGGCTTCGGTCCCACGACCGTGGCGCCGCCCGCCACCAGATCGCGGATCTTCCGCAAAACCGGCACGGTCATACGGTCGATGTCGGGCAGCACCAGCACGCGGTAGCTCATTCCGTCCGGCAACGCCAGGCGGCCGCCGGCGTCGACCGACATCCGGTTCAGCAGAACGTCCGTGTTCACGCAGTCGTAGTCGTAGCCTTCCGGTGGCGCCGGCTGCAAACCGGCCCCCCAAAAAGGCATGGTCGACGGAGCGCCCTCCCGCAGCAGGTAGGTCAGATCGGCCACGAACTGTCCCTGCTGCAACATGAAAGAATTGCGCGCCAGATAGGTCATGAAGGGTTTGGCCTGCTCCGCCCACGTGATGTTGCGGTTGATGTGCGTCCCTACCATGGTGTTGCCGGGCTTGGTATCGAGCGGCTGGTGCGCCGAAGTATGAAATACAATGCGGTTGACGCCTTGGGCGAACCAGTAATCGCCGATCTTTTTCAGCGTGTAGGGGGCTTCATAACCGCCGCCGGTGTACGATTCGGTGGCCACCAGCGGCTTGCCGTACGCGTGGGCCGCCGAAGCGGCGCCCCGAACGTCCACGTAGTACATAAGGAAAGGATGAAGGTCGCGCACCCAGAACTCGCCCATGGGGATTTCCAGTTTGCTCTTGTTCAGCAGCGTGTCCTCCATGATCTCCATGGAGACGCCGGCCGCCTCGCCATAGGTTCCGAGACCCCGCTCGCGGAGCAACTCCGACATGACGCCGAAGTGGTTGTCGGCAAACATGTCCGCCACGGTGCGGCGGAAGTCCCACAGGAAGCGGTCGCTCACCTCGGCGCTCTCGACCACGCGGCCCGCCAGTGCCGGCAGGTAGGGAGTGGGATCGTAGCCGCGGCGACGGCGAAACTCGGCCGTCATCTCGTCGGTCCAGTTCTGCAAGCCGGCTTCCCAGCTATCCATCACCACGTACTTCAGGCTCTTTCCAAATAGCGGCCCCAGGGCTTGGGCGATGGGATCGAGATACCCGTGGTAATACGCTTCCACGTGCTTGCGGCTGAGCTTGTCGACCTCGTAGCCGAGACCCGTCGGAACCGCCGGATGGTTCTTCGCGCCGGTCAACGAGTAGCCCATGCGCAGGATCGTCCATTTGCCGGCGGGGACATCCCAATTGAGGCTTCCATCCCTGGCCATCTTCGAAGTCAGATCCACGACCCCGGAGCGCGGGATAGCCGACGCTTCCGGCACCGGCGGAGTCGCCAGCGATTCGAACTCGTCGAAGATGATGAAGCCGGCCTTCTCTTCCCATCGGTGAATGCGCGCGCCGGAGTGGAACTTGGCCTCCGTGAGGACGTACTGCGCGGCCGGCTGCGACCCGGTCTGCGCCATCACCGCCGCGGGAGCAATGGGCGCGCCGGTCAGCTCCACGCGGTAAAATCTCGCGCTGGTTTCGGGTAGTGCGAACGTGCGCACCACGCCGCCGCGGTACCCTTGTGGGCCCGGCAGCGTCACCAGAGTCCGGAAGTTCGCGCCGTCATCTCCAGCCAGCACACGGCCCACGGGGATGCCGCCGCGTCCGCCGATGGAGAACGCGCGGGCCCGGAAAGGCTGCGCGAACTCGTACTGAATCCACGCCGGGCCGCCGCCCGCGGGCGCCTGAATGGTGACGGCCGAGTTCAGGTCGTCATCCATCAGCGCGGCCGCGTCCAAGGGGCCGGTGTTGGTGGTGGCCTTGGGATTGAGGTCCGCCATGCTGACTTCGTCGGGCGGCGTGCGCCAGGCGAGCACCGCGCTATCGCCGTAGTAGGTGGGGTCGGGCGGCGCGCCGGCGCGTCCGCCTCCGGTCGCCAGGTTGCGGATCGGTCCGTTGCCCGAGGGCGGCTGCGGCAGCTTCCCGGAGAAACTCCGCGGGCCTTCCACCGTAGTCTCGCTCCAGACCGCCTTCTTCATGGCCTGCTCGGGGGCGACCCATGGACCGCCGGTTTCGCTCCAGCCGGCCGAACTGAAGATAGTCATTTCCAGGCCCAGCCGGTCGGCTTCCGCGGCGCTGTGGCGAACCGCGTCCAGCCACTCCGGGCTGCCGAACGGAAGCTTCTTTTCGACCGTCTGGCCGCTGCCGGAGGCCACGTCGGCCAACTGGAAACCACCGATCCCGACGCGCTTCATCCACTCCAGGTCCTTGGTGATGCCTTCCTTGGTGATGTTGCCGCCGGTCCAGTGCCACCACGTGCGCGGCTTGGCTGAATCGGGCGGATTCCGGAAGTTCTGTTCGAGCGGATCTACCGTGGGCTGGGCCAACGCCCAGCCGGCCAGGACCGCCAGGCCCGCCGCGGCCGCTAGCGAAAACGCTGTCTTGCGAGATATGGTCATCGGGCACACCTGTCTTCTCTAAGCTGAACAAGTGGCCCGCGAGTTTGCAAGCGCCGCGGGGCATCCGGCGCGTGAACATCGCTGGTTTGCCCAGGCAGAACGTTCCTTCGAAGCCGTCCTGGCGTCAACGTAGTCCACGCGTATGGTCCGCGCGGATCGGCGGGTGTCCCAGGGCGACGGCGGCCGTAGCGGTGAGCATCGGGATGGATTGGAATCTCATAGTGAAAATCGGTTGACGCCCGGCGCAAGTTCCCGGCGCGTGCCCCGCCATTGGAACTCGCCCGGCGTGCCCGGCGGCAGTGTGATGTACGCGGCCATCCCCGTTCCCTGCGGTTCCAGCCGCACCTCCACCTTTCCTTTGGGATGCGGCACCGAACCCGAAACGAACTTCAGCTTGCACAGGTGGGGCCTCACCACGACGCGGCTGAAGCCAGGCGCCGCCGAGTCCACCCCCAGCACCGTCCGGAAGATTTCGATATTCGGGCTGGCGCTCCAGGCGTGGCAGTCGGAACGCGACGGGCTGTTCGGCAGGTCGATGGTCTCCGCAAACGTGGTCAGACCGCGGGCCATCATGTCCCGCCAGTCATCCAACTGGTCGAGGTAACTGTCGCCTTCGCCGACTTTTACGAGCGCCAAGTTCATGTAAAACTTGAAGAACAGCGCCCCTTGCGCGAGGCCCGGCGCCTTCAGGGTGCGCAGCATCAGATCGCGCGCCGGCATGCCCGTAATCACGTCTGCCAGGACCGCCATGGTATTGGTGTGCTGCGAGAATTGCCGCCTGGCGGGTGTATCGGCGTACAGGCTCCTGCCGGCATCCCAGTAAAGCCGCTGCGCCGTTTCGCGAAGCTGCTGCTCGCGCGCCCGATAAACCTCGGAGAGCCCGCGCAGCCCCAACTCGGTTTCCAACTCCCCTGCCCAGCTATACGCCAAGAGCAGCAGCAGGTCGTAGGGCGCCGATGAGCCGCCGGGTTCCTGTGGCGGCTCGCCCGAGGGCCAGCCCGGCACCCAGTCGAAGTACCGCCACCACGGCAGCGGGCCGAGTGAGCCATCCTTCTTCTGGTACCCTTCGAAGAAGCTCAACACGGCGCGCACCCCGGGCAGCATGCGGCGGACGAAGGCCGGGTCGTCTACATACCACCAGTAATCCCGCACCATCCCGATCCACCACAGCGAAAAGCCCGGTATGTATTGCTCCAGCCGAGTTGGGTAGCGGCTCATGGTGCAGGCATCGCCCAGCCGTGAGTCGTCGATCTGGTCGATCGCATTGCGCATCAGGCGCGCGTCGCCGGAATTGAAAACCGAAATCATGCATTGCACCCGCGTGTCGCCCACGTATTGGAGCTGTTCGTAATACGGGCAGTCCATGTATGTCTCGTGGGCGCACAGGCGCGCCGTACGCCAGCCCACGTCCAGAAGCCGGTCGATTTCCGGAGAGCCGCCGTCGAACTGCGCCCGCCTCTCGAACGGGTAGCCCACGTAGGTCGCACGCAGGTCTTCGATGGTCAGCGGCGAGTCCTTCGTCTCCACGTCCAGTTCCACGTAGCGGTAGGCGCGCCACCACAACGGGCGAAAGGTGCGCCGGCTTCCGCCATCGGGAATGAATTGATCCCGGGCGCCGATGAACTGCTTGCCCTCAACCTCGTTGCGGTTCCCTTTTTCCTGGCTGCTGCGTCCGGGCGCGGCCGGCAGGTAGAGCGATTCCGCGTACCCTAGGGTGACCACCGCGTCCTTCCCGCCGCTCACCGTCAGCTCGGGATACGCCGTGGTGAGATAGGTCTGGTCCAGCAGAAGCGTGGCGTGCGTGCGGGCGGGAATCTCGAACGGTCCCGGCTGGGCGGGGAACGCCGCAGGCTGCGGAAAGCCTACCACACGCCGGATTCTCTGCAATCGCTCCGGCCGCTCTTCCATCGCCGGAATGGGCCGCTCCACCAGCATCCAGCGCGTGTGAACATCGCGGGCTTCGCGCCCCGCCGCCGGGCTCACCACCACCGCCGCCGGCCACTGCGAGTCGTCAAAATCCCTGCCTTCCCAACCCCATGGATGCCGCGGGCCTGCCACCCGGTCGCCCGGCCCCACTACATAATAGGCGTGCACCTCGCGGGCCGGCGCCGGCGAATACGATTCATCGCGCGCGCATTTCCAGTCCGTGCCCGTGTTCACCACGCTCTCAGCCGGGGTGTCTCCGTCCACCAGGAATCCGGTTTCGAAAGTCACCTGGGCTTCCGGAGCCATATCGCCGAAGTTCCACACCACCGCGGCAAACACGTTCCTGCCGGGCTCCAGGTAGGGCGCCGCGTCCACCGTTTCGTACCGCCAGTGGAACAGGTCGCCGCGCGCCGGTCCCCAGGCTACCCGGCGTCCGTTCACGAAAAGTTGATAGCGATTGTCGCCGCTGACGTGGACCACGAACCGCTCCGGCCTGGCTGCCAGTTCGAAGGTTCGGCGGAAATGGTACACACCATACTCAGTGGCCGGAGCGCCCGGCACGGCGATCCAACTCGCGCGCCACAGACGCCGGCTCGGGTCCGGGCGGCCAAGCGCGGCGCCGGCACTCTCCTGCGGTCGTGCGCCGGAAACGGTTGCCGACGCAACCAGCGTGGCGGCGCCGGTTTCCAGCAGAAAACGCCGGCGCGTAGATCGGTATCGGGAAGCGGATGGCGAGTTTGGCATGCGTTAGAAACAGTAGCGCGCCATGAGCATCGAGTCAACGGCGTCGCTCCCCCGATCAGAGCAGGCCATGAACGAACTCAAACGTTCCCACGGTGAGCCGGGCGCCGCCGTGATAGCGGCCGGGAAGCAGATCCGCAAGCTGAACTTTGGACGGCCCGACGGCCCGGTGCTTGCGGTAGTGCGCCGCGTCCCGCGGGATTCCCGCGCCGTCGCGCGCAACGAGGGAATCGCCTTCGGGACACGAGCGGACCTGAAGAAGCAAGGAGCAACTGGGGGAGATCTCTTTTTCCAGGGTGTTGACAGGAGCGGGGATTTCGTCGCTCACCGGCCCGGTAGTCGTGACGCGATCTGAATCGTGGCCTCCTGGAGGCCCGGGGCAGTGGCGGTGAGGATGAGAGCGCCGGCGGTTCGCGAGGCTCGGACTATTACCAACGCCCTGCCGTGAAACAGCTTTCGCCGGCCGCCCTGGTACGGCTCCTCGCTGGTCATGTCCGCGCTCCCCACAGCGGCAATATTCCCCGGGCCCTTAAGATTGAAGCTCACCTGACGATCCGCGTTGGGATGCGGCTGACCGGTGGCGTCCACCGCTTCCACCGTAACGAATGAGAGGTCCTGACCGTCCGCGTGAATCGACGTCCGATCGGCGGTCAAGCGAACTCGCACGGGTTCGGCCACAGTGCGCACAACGGCTTCTGCAATCGCCTTGCCGCTCTGAAGCGCGACCGCCCTGAGCACGCCCGGCGCGTAGGACACGCTGAAGTTAGCCTGGAACCGCTCCGCCCGGGTGGTTGGCTTCACGCCGATGAGCCTGTCACCCAGGTACAGCCGCACCACGTCGCCCCTGGAATAGATCTCCACATCGAGCGCCTTGCCCTCCTGCCCGGGCCAGGTCCAGCTCGGGCGGACCGGCCAGACGCCCCAGCGCGTCACAAACAGCTCCTGGCCTTCGAGCGGCGGTTGGCGAACGCCCAGGTACAGCTTTTCGCCGCGGTCCCACACGATGTTGCGGTAGTGCGCGATGGCCTTCCGGTTTCCGCAGATATCGATATCGCCGCAGTCCGAGCCGTGCCAGGGATATAGCGAATTGCTGCCCATGAACGCTTCCTGGCCGGGTTGCTTCGGATCGCGGCAATACCAGCGGCCAATTCCGGCTTCGCCGAGGTAATCGAGAGCGGTCCAGACGAAGTCGCCAACGATATACGGAAAGCCGGACACCATGGCCCAGGAATCGAACGTGGCTTGGGGGAACGACTCCGTGCAGGCCATGATCCGCGACGGCGCCCGCTTGTGGTCCGCCACGTGATTGTCCAGATTGTAGTTGTAACGGGCGATATCGAGCGCCGAATAGAACCCGTCCGTATCGGTCCAGTTTCGGACCTGGTTCAGCGCGGAAGTAATCGGACGGGTGGGGTCGAGCGAACGCAGGTAGTCCGCCAGCATTTTCGCTTCCTGAGCGCCCAGTGGCTCTCCCCGCTCCGGGATCTCGTTGCCGATGCTCCACATCGCCACGGACGGATGATTCCGGTCGCGGAGGACCATGGCATCGATGTCGCGCCGCCACCAATCCTTGAATGCCACGCTGTAATCGAACTGGTTCTTGCCCCGCGACCAGCAGTCGAACGCTTCATCCATCACCAGCATCCCCAGCCTGTCGCAGGCGTCGAGGAATGCCGGCGACGGCGGGTTGTGCGCGGTTCGAACGGCGTTGAATCCGGATTCCTTCAGTATCCGGACCCGCCTCTCCTCTGCGCGGTCGAACGCGGCGGAACCCAGCGGACCGTTGTCGTGATGCACGCACCCGCCGGTCATTTTCATGGGCTGCCCATTCAACAGGAAGCCCTTTTCGACGGACCACTCGATGGAGCGGACCCCAAACGGCGTGGATACCTCGTCGACCGCCTTGCCGTCCTGCATCACGCGCGTAACCGCCCGGTAAAGGTTCGGGGATTCGGGCGCCCAGAGCGCGGGCTTCTCCACGGCAACCTCCTGACTCACCTCGACCGATGCCTGCGGGTCCACCGCGGCATTACTGTTCGACCGGCCGGCGGCTGCGCCGAAAAGGTCGTAGACCACGGTACGCAACTCAACATTGGACCTCTTGCCGGAGTCGTTGGCGATGAGGGTCTTGACCGAGACCTTCGCCCGCGCGGCGGTCACCTCGGGAGTTGTGACGAAAACCCCCCATGGAGCGACGTGCACCGGATCGGTGATGTTCAGCCAAACGTGGCGATAGATGCCGGGGCCGCTGTACCAGCGGCTGCTTCGATGCTTGGATTGATCCACCCGGACGGCGAGGACGTTGGCGCCGCCGGAGTTCAGGCGCGGCGTCAGGTCGTGCCGGAAACTCGTATAACCGTAGGGGTGCGTACCCAGTTCGTGGCCGTTGATGTACACCGTCGCGTTCATGTAGATTCCTTCGAACTCGACGCTGACGCGTTTGGCGCTCCAGGCTGCCGGGACTTTGAAGGTCCGCCGGTACCAACCCACCCCAGCGGGATAGAATCCACCGCTGCCTCCCATGGGGTTGTTAGGATCGATCCTGCCTTCGATGCTCCAGTCATGCGGCAGGTCCAAGGTGCGCCAGTTAGCCGCGTCGTAGGAAGGGGATTCCGCTCCTGTTGGATCCCCGAGAAAAAACCTCCAGTCGTGGTCGAACGATAGGCGCTCGCGCAGCGGTTGTTCCCGGCTTGCGGCCTCGGCGGGCCGTAGAGCGCCGGCAATGGGCAGGATCGCGCAGAACGTTCTTCGGTCCATTTGTGCCTGCAACGATAACACGTGTTCCAAGTCCCCGCTCGCGGTGCAGACAAACGGACGCTGCACTCCCTCCTTGTCCGATTGTGGAACTGCCCTTGGTGTAAGTTCCCTGCACAGGCGAAATCCGGTCCAGGGCAAAACCGTTGCGCAAGAGAGTGCAAAAGCCCAAAAGGATAAGCAAACCGCGAGTGTTTATTTGTCTTTCCCGACGAGAATCACCGCATGAAAAGATGGTTTGGGCTGGCCGTTGCGGTCGAACAGCAACGGATAGGCGGCTCTTCCTCTGACAGGCCAGTTGTTGAGCCATGAATCGCCGTCGGTCACCCCCCAAAACGTCACCCGTGAGATGACGCCTCGGTGCTTGACAAACACCCCGAACAGATCCGCATACCGCTTCGCCAGTGCCTGCTGGATCGCGTCCGGCAGCCCGCCGGCGTAGGGGTTCAGCCTGGCCTGCGCCGCGACGTTGAGCGAAACGTCGGCGGTCCGTTCCCGCGTGGCGGCCGGCAGCACGTCTATGTCGAGCTCCGTGATATTCACTTTCACACCCAGCTCCGAGAGGGCGGCGATGGTGGCGTCCTGCTGTTCGAGGGTGGGCCAATCCATTTTGTCGTGCCCTTGCAGGCCGACGGCCGCGACCGGTATCCCCAGGGCTTTGAGTTTCCCGATCAGCTCGATTGCGCCTTTGCGCTTGGGTTCGTTCTCCAGCGAATAATCGTTGTAGTACAACTCCGCTTTGGGATCGGCCTCATGCGCGAATTCAAACGCCTTCGCAATGTAGTCCTCGCCGATGATACTGAGCCAGGGCGATTGGCGCAGCGTGCCGTCGTCGTTCAGGGCCTCGTTGACCACGTCCCATCCCCCGATTCGGCCCTTGTAGCGGCCCACAACGGTCTGAATGTGCCCGCGCATTCGATCGAGCAATGCCTCGCGGTGCAGGGGAGCGCCCTTGTCGTCCTGAAAAACCCATGCGGGCGTCTGGTTGTGCCACACCAGCGTGTGACCAACGATGAACATGTGGTTCTTCTCGCCGAACGCGACGTAACGATCCGGCTCCTCGAAGCTGAACGTCTCCGGCCGCGGGTGGACAGACTCCCATTTCAGAACGTTCTCCGGGCTGATCGTGTTGAACTGGGCCTTCACGATCCCGGCGCCGCGAGTGTCTCGCTCGTCAAACTGGGCTTGGTTGAGGGCCGCGCCGATCCGAAAACAGTCTTTGAAGGTTTCCTTAAGTGAAACCTGTGCCCCCGCGTCCGATACCAGGCCAGCCATCAACAGCCCGCATAACACGGTCGATCTCATACTGACTCCTTACTAAATAGCCGCGAACCCTTTTCGGCGCTCGGCCAGTTCGTCCTGTATCCGGATATTTAGTTTCTTCCCAATCTTGTAGCAAATCATGCAGACAATGACGATCAGAAAGAATGCGGCCGGGTATATGCTGACCGTCATGCGGATGCCCTTCAAAGCCTCGGCCGTCTGTACCGCGTTGGCTCTGTAACCATAGCCGGACAAAAGCCAGCCTGCGATTGCGCCACCCAGGCTCAATCCGGCTTTGAGGCCGAACAGAATGGTCGCGTAGATTACTCCGGTAGCGCGGCGGCCGGTCTTCCATTCCGCATAATCCGCCACATCGGCAAACATGGCCCAAATCAGCGGAATGGTGGGTGCATAGGTCAGGGCGCGAATGTATTCCAAAATGAACACCCTCCCGACGGCGGTGGGCGGCAGCAGAACGAATGAGGCCATGAATATCGTGGTCGTCGAGAAACCCGCAAGGGCAACGGCTTTCTTGCCAAAGCGGATCGACAGAAAAGTCGAGCAAAGCACGCCGACCAGGGTGACGAGCTGGCTGGACATGCTAAACAGGCTGAAACCCACCGAAGACACATTGGTCTTACCCGCATTCACAATCAGGCCGAAGGTATTCAGCAGGTAGTGCCATGCTCCAGTGGGAACACCCCCGCTCGCCGTACTGGCCAGGCCCAATGACTGAAGGAGGTCGAACAGACGGTCATGGTTGACGTAATACTGAAAATAATAAAACAAAGTGCCGCCCCTCATGGCCAGGACGAGGAAGTGGGACACCGTAAGTATGAACATGGCGATCCATGGCCCGTTTTTGAGCAAATCGCCGAAGTCCAGCCTGGCGGACATCTTCTGCTTCGGGTCGGGCTGGATGCGCTCGCGGGTGGTAAGGAACGTGATGACGAACAGAACCACGCAAATCGCCGCCCACAACCCCATGGTCATCTGCCAGCCCTTGGCATTGTTGCCCTGCCCGAACTTGGCGACCAGCGGCAGCGTGAAGCCGCCCACCACAAGCTGCGCGATCATGGCTGCCACGAAGCGATACGACGACAGGCTGGTGCGCTCGTTGATGTCGCCGGTCATGACTCCGGTCATGGCCGAATAAGGCGTGTTATTGGCCGAATAGAGCGTCATCAGCAGAATGTTGGTCAAACACGCGTAGACCAGTTTGCCGGTGGTTCCCCAGTCGGGAGTCGAATAGGCCAGCACCAGGGCCACGCCCCACGGTATCGCCGTCCAAAGCACCCAGGGGCGGAACTTTCCCCATCGCGTCCTGGTGCGGTCGGCCAGCACACCCATCATGGGATCGAAAAACGCGTCCCAAAGCCTTCCGACCAGCAGGAGCGCGCCGGCCGACGCAGCCATGATCCCCAGTGTGTCCGTGTAGAAACTCAACTGGAAGAGGATCATCGTCTGGAAGACGAAGTTGGCAGCGGCATCGCCCAAACTGTAGCCGGCTTTTTCAAAAAACGAGAGCTTCTGCGGTTTAGCTGACATGCAAGACCACTTTCTGTAGATCGCAGTCGCGGGACGAAGTGCCGATCATGATCTCGAAGTCGCCGGGTTCGACAACATACTGCATATCGATGTCGTAGAACGCAAGCAACTCGGGCGTGATATCCAGCGCGACGGTCTTCGTTTCGCCGGGCTGCAACCAGACCTTCTTAAAACCTTTCAATTCCTTGAGCGGCCGTGTTACAGAACTGAACAAGTCCCGGATATACATCTGCACAACTTCCGTTCCCGCGCGCTTGCCCGTGTTGGTCACATCCACTAAAACGCGAGCGGCCCCGTCGCGGCCGATCCGCTTCCTGGTCAGCCGCAAATTGTCAATGGAGAAAGTCGTGTAACTCAAGCCGTAGCCGAAGGCATAAAGCGGCGACACGTCGTCGAACAGATACCCGCGGCGCGCGGAGGGCTTGTAATTGTAGAATGCGGGCAAGTGGCCCGCGGAGCGGGGAACGGTGATCGGCAGCTTCCCACCCGGGTTGAAGTCGCCGAACAGGACCTCCGCGACGGCATGACCGGTCTCCTGGCCGAGATACCAGCACTCGAAGACCGCCGGCACGTTGCGGCTGATGTAATCGATGGAAAGCGGCCGGCCGTTGAACAGGAAAACAATGACCGGTTTGCCGGTCGCAATCATCGCCTTGACCAGGTCTTCCTGTCTTCCCACCAGGTCAAGGCTCGGGCGGTCGCCCAAGTGGTTGAACGCGTACGCTTCGCGTGAAGTCTGCTCGTTGCCGCCGATGGCCAGCACGATCGCGTCCGCCTGTTTCGCGACTTCCACGGCTTCCGCGATTTGCCTGCGGTCTTCGCCGGGATCGCTGGGCACGACCTCGTCCTGCTGCCATGAGCCGCCAATCGTGATCTTGCAACCTTCGCTGTAGAGCACCTTCACCCGCCCGCCGACCCGCGCCTGGATGCCCTCCAGCACAGTGACGTTATGCTTGGGCACGCTGCTGTAGCCGCCGAGCAGGACACGATTCGCATTCGGGCCGATGACCGCTATGGAGTGAATGCGATCCGGATCGAGCGGCGCCAGATTGCCGTCGTTCTTCAACAGGGTGACGGTTTCCCGCGCGGCCTGCAAAGCGAGCTTACGATGCTCCTCGCACCCCACCACGCGCTCGGCTTCATCCGGGTCGACGTACGGGTCGTCGAAGAGGCCCATCCGGAATTTCCAAAAGAGCGTGGGAGCGACGAGCTCGTCGAGCTGCGATTCCTTGAGCACGCCTCGGCGGACGAGTTCGCCGAGGTGCAGATAGCACTCCGGCTCCGGCAGTTCGATATTGACGCCGGCCCGCACGGCGAGGGCGCAGGCTTCCTTCTTATCTTTGGCCACCGAGTGGCCGCGCACCTCGGCGCGTTGACTCAATTCCCAGATGGCATAGTAGTCCGACACCACGAACCCCTGGAAGCCCCACTCCTTGCGGAGCACGTCCCGCAAGAGCCATCGATTGGCGTGAGACGGCACGCCGTCGATCTCGTTGTAGGAGGCCATAACGCCGATGGCTCCGCCCTTCTGAATGGCCTCTTTGAAGGTGTGCAGGAAGGTCTCGCGGAGCACACGCATGGATACGTTCGCGGGCGCGCAGTTCATTCCGGATTCGGGCTGGCCGTGCGCGGCAAAATGCTTCAAGGTGGCGATCACGCGCTTCTTATCGCGAAAGGTGGCGTCGCCCTGGAATCCACGCACTGCCGCAATAGCCATTTGCGAAACCAGATACGGGTCTTCGCCGTAAGTTTCCTCGACGCGGCCCCAGCGCGGATCGCGCGCCACATCCACCACGGGCGTCAGCGCCTGGTGCGTGCCGCGCACCCGCGCTTCCCAAGCCGTCATCGTGAAAAGCGACTCGGCCAACTCGGGATTGAACGTGGCGCCCAGAGCGATCGGCTGGGGAAAGCTGGTGGCATCGGGGGCCGCGTGGCCATGCAGGCACTCCTCGTGAAAAACCACGGGGATTCCCAGCCGGGTGTTCTCGATGAAGAACCGCTGAATGGCGTTGGTCAGTTCCGCCATCCCGCGGGCATCCTGGCCCTTTCCCGCATCGCTGGGGCGGCCAACCTGGCCGAGTCCGCGTCCGCCCTTGAAAGCCGATTTGGCTTTCCGTAGATCGAATCTGCCGTCGGAGTCCACCAGTGTTTCGGCTTTTCGTTGCCAGACGCACATCATCTGCGCGGCCTTCTCTTCGAGCGTCATTCGGGACAAGAGGTCTTTGACCCGTTTCGCCGCCGGCAAATCGGGATTGCGGTAAGGGTGTTGTTTCATGTTGGTGGGCTCGCCGCTCATGCGGAATTCGTTGTGGACTCAGACTATAGCGACATTGAGGGGCCAAAATCAATCTGCCCGGTTTCGGCGATTTCTCGCCGGGGCCGCTCGCTCGTTTAGCGCCCGGCGCTGCGATCCCCGGTAGGTGGCGGTGCGTGGTCCACCTTCCCGGGAGGGCCGAGCAATTCGCTGAAAATGGGCTTCAACGCATCCGCCCAGACCTGGTAGCCCTTGACCGTGGGATGGAGCTTGTCGCCCGCGTCCATCATGCCCTCGAACAGCCGGCCGTCCCGATCGGCCAGCCTGTCATTGACGTTGACGTACCGGATCTTCCTGCCATCGGCGAGCTTGCAGAGATTGTTGTTGATCCTATCGATTACCGGCATCATTGCCATATTGTCGTTGCGAGGGAAAACGCCCGTCAGGACGATGGTGGCGCCGGGGGCCTTGGCTTCCATGATTCTCAATATGGCCTGGATACCCCGGGTGATGTCCGCTGCTTTGGCCTCGTCGCCGCCAGGGGGCATGGTAGCGCCGAGGTTATTGGTTCCTGCGAGCAGCACGATGATCTTCGGATTCACTCCGTCGAGTTCGCCATGATCGAGCCGCCAGAGGATGTTCTGAATGGTATCGGCGCCCCATCCGAAATCGGCCGCATTCCAGCCGAAGAAGTTCCGGTTCCAATTGGCCAGCAAATCCGGATAGTCCGCAGCCCCCCAGCGGCGGGTGATGGAGTCGCCCTCAAAGTAGATGTCGATGCGGCCCGTCCTGGCTTTTTCCAGAAGCTGGGCATGGGCGGTGAGAGAATTCCGATCGGTTCGGGAAACCGGTTCATCGGCCGGCGCCGAGGCGGGCAAAATCTCGACGTAATCGAGCGCCGCGGGATCGCCGGCATCGGGCGCGCCTTCGATGCGGATTTCATCCCCGGGGCGCAGAGCGATGCCGGAGATGACGCGCCGGACTGAGGAAGCGCCGTCGATTTTCCGCGCCGGAAGATGGTCGTCGGCGGCCCATTCATCGACCTGCTGGTTCGTCACCAGCACTCGAAAGCGGGCGACGCCGCTGGGCAGGTCGAAATACCGGACGTGAAGCGTGTACCAGCCGGGCGCCCCGTCGAATCGCATAGTAGCCGCGCATTGCGCCGCGGCGCATACCACGGCCTTTCCGCCGGAAGCGGCCTCCCATGGCACGACATCCCTGGCGGTGTAGCCCTCGAGCGCCATCGATTCCGCCTCGAAACGGCCCGCGTAGCGCCCCACCCGCCCCTTCGCATCGGGGATGCCAGAGGCGCGCAGAAACCACATCGTGACGGCGTCGCGCCACACCTGCGCCTGGCCGGCCTGATACTCGAGTTGCGCCAGCACTTCGCCATACCGCTGGTCGTCGACTCGTCCCTGGAGCGGCTTCCACGCGTCCACGTATCCCGCCGCGGTGTCCGCTCCTTCATAGTGCGAATCGTAAATGTACTGAATCACGGTCTGGCCGGAGTGCAGCTTGTAAGTGTAGGGAACGTGGTGCAGGAACAGCAGCAGATCGTCCGGACAAGTAGCCGGCGATTCGTATGCGCCGGCCACCGCGGAGTGGTACTGCCCGATGAAACCAGTGCCCGTGGCCACCGTGCGGTCCATGCCTGCGCCCTTTTCGTCGGCGTTGTGCCACTGTCCCCAACCGTTGCGCTCGGAGGCCTCCACGTTCACCCCGTAATGATCGCCGGCGATATCGGTGAGGGTCTGTAACCCGAGCGGCCCGGTGTAGTTCTCGTAGGTGCGCCACGAACTGAGCTGGATTCCAACCGCGGTTTCGACCACTTTGGGATCGTCTCCCAGGGTGAGACGCGTCCATTCCTCGGCCACACGCCGGGCGCTTAGATCGGGGTCCCACGCCAGCCGGCCGAAGCCGTAAAGGTTGGCCATCGAGAACTGATTGCCGGCCCAGTTTTCGTCGAGTCCCACGTTAGCAACTCCCACCAGGCCGCCAGCGGGCCGATTGAAAGTCTTGCCCGCCACCAGCGCCTTGACGGGTGTTGGCGCAGGACTCCCTGCAGGCCCCGCGTGCATGTCGAAGTCAAGCGTTTCCTTCCACATGGGAACCAGGAAAACCGTATGCCGGGCCTGTCCCATGTACTCCTGGGCGATCTGCAGCTCAATTGCCTGGCTGGTCTTCTCGAGCGCGCCGAACAACGGGGAAGCGGGCTCGCGCACCTGGAAATCGATGGGGCCGTTCTTGATCTGGATGACGACGTTGTCGTCGAACTTGCCGTCGAGCTCCTGGAAGTTGTCGTAAGCGGCGCGGGCGCGATCGTTCTTGGGGTTGCGCCAGTCCATGTGGTGGTCGTAGACAAAGCCGCGGTAAAATACCAGGCCGCCGTGCGGTTGGAGCGCGCGAGCTACCACATTGGCGGCATCCGCGTGTGTTCTTCCGTAGGCCGAAGGGCCCACCCGGCCCTCGGAATCCGCCTTCAAAACGAAACCGCCCAGGTCGGGGATGGCGCGGTAGATCTCATCGGCTTTGGATTTCCACCATGCGGCCACGCGCGCATCGAGCGGGTCGAAGGTATCCAGACCGCCGGCCGTTTGGGGACTTCCGAAATCGACCGAAACCGCCACCCGGATGCCCCAGGGACGAAAGGCCGCGGCGATGCGCGCCACCTGCGGGATGAAGTCGGAGGCCAGAATGCGTGGGTTGGCGTTGACGTTGTCGATAGAGCAGCCGTTGATGCCCAGCGAGGCCAGCAGGCGGGCGAACTCGCCAACGCGGGTGAGGTCCTCGCGCGCCCGCCCGTCCGCCCAGAAAATGGAGCGGCCGCCATAGCCGCGCTCAATCGAGCCATCCAGATTGTCCCACTGGTCGATCCACCGCACCGGAGCGAAGGGCGACTGCTTCTCATCGAGGTCGCCCACCGGATCGCCCAAAGCGATCTTCCGCAGCAGCGCGAACGCGCCGTACAGAACCCCCCGATCGTTGGCCGCGGTGACAATCGTGTAGCGGGCGGCGCCCGCCCGCACGGTCTTGAGCCAGTATCCGTCCGGCTCCAGCTTGCCGGCGGCTTCCAACTGCGGAACGGCCTGCCGAACCACGCCCAGCGTGCCCAGCACGATAGCGGATTCGGCGGGGACTCGAGGCTCCGCTCGCAGAGTCCTGCCGAGCATGCCGCGGATGCCGAGGATCAATTCCCGTCGTGCGCTCTCGAGCGGACCGGCTTCGCCCAAGGCGACCACCACCGCCGGTACGGTCTCGCGGTACTGCCGGGCAGGGCCGTCGCCCACCGCCGCATATCGCAACCAGGCGGCGCGGCCGGTTTCGGCGTGAAGGCCGGCGGCCACTACCAAGACCAGAAGCATGTACGGCTTTGCCGGCACGGCTCTGCCTCCCGATGTCCACGAGCTGGGTAATTGGTTTCATGGTACAACAGGTTTTCGCTTCTTCCCGGGGCACTACCAGTGACAGAGGCCGGGAGAACTACTGAACCGGTGTATAGTTCGCCATGCGGACAAACTCAGGGCGCCGGCCACACCCCGGCACGGTCCACCGGAATAGAAGGGGGCCATTCGGATCTCGCTACCGGCTGGAACGGGTGGACGAAAGGAACCTCAATGTTGCCGGAACAATGGGAAACATTTAAGCGCGCGGCGCGGCGCGAGAAAATGGACAGGATCCCCATGGCCCTGATCGTCGACAGCCCGTGGATTCCTGGATATCTGGGGATCAAGCACATAGACTATTACCTCGATCCGGAGCTTTGGTTCCAATCCAACCTCAAGATCATGCGGGAGTTTCCCGATATCATCTTTGTCCCTTCGTGGTGGATGGAGTACGGGATGGCGGCTGAACCCTCGGTGCTCGGCGCCAAGATCAGGTTCTGGCAGGACAATACACCCAGCGAGTGCCACACCCTGTATCGCCTGGAAGACATCGACCGGTTTCCCGAGTACGAAGTGGAGGCGGATGCCTTTGCGGCCCTGACGCTGCATCGCATCCGCATGATCAGGCAACGTATCCTGGACCACGGCTATATCCTCCCCATGGTGACCTCGCGCGGTCCTCTCTGCACTGCCGCGTTTGTCCGCGGCACCACCAACTTCATGATCGACCTGATCGAGAATCCGGAGGGATCCCACAAGCTGATCGACCTGTGTACCCGGGTCGTCATCGACTGGCTCAAGGCCCAGCACAAGGCGATGGGCGGCACGGTGGAGAGCATTTTCATCCTCGACGACATCGTCGGATTCATCAACGAGGAACACTACCTGGAGTACGCCCACCCCTACCTGAAACGCATCTGCGACGCTTTCCCGAAAGACTGGATCAAGGTCTACCACAACGACGCCGGAATCGACGCCTGTCTGGACCATCTTCCGGACGCGGGGTTTGACGTGCTGAACTGGGGCAAGCAGATGCACATCGCCGAGGTGAAGCGGCGGGTCGGCGGCCGGATGTGCCTCATGGGCAACGTAAACCCGCTGGAAATCGCCGTCCGCGGCACTCCCCGGGAAGTGAGGGACGAAACGCTCGAAGTACTCGCGGGTTCCGGCGGCGAGGGGATCGTTCTTTCGGTTGGCGGCGGCGTCAGCCCCGGTATGCCTCGTGAAAACGTGGTTGCCATGCTGGACGCGCTGGGAGAATTCAACGCCCGGCGCGCCGCCGGCGGCGTCCGATGAGCGAGGGATTTCACCATAGCCGATTATGCCCGGATGAACCAGTATCTATTTGCCGTGCCGGTGTCGCGTGGCCGCGGAATCCGGACACGTGCGATGCCACACCATGCGCCGGGGCCGGATGCGCATTGAACGCCAGGCCCTTGGGCTCCCGGCCAGCCACCGGCGGATGAATCTGGAAGCCGGCGAGTCGACGGCCAACGCATCGTTCGAGAATCCCCGGCGTTTCGCGGCTTCCGGGGTCATGTCCCGCATCCTCCACGATTCGGAGCACTCCGGTAAGCTGTTGATGCGGACGCTTGCGGGCTACCTCAGCCACGCCATCGGGAGTCGATCGAGCCGCGGCAGCACGCCGGAGCACGCCGGCGACCGGTCCGGTGCTGGCGTTCATTACGTGGACGCCTACATCAAGCCGATGAATACCAGACTGGAGGACGGAACCTCCGTCAAATGCAAACGCCGGGGCTTGAAGATCGCGCTCACGGTGGGCGCCAAAAACGGTGAGGGACTCCTGCGCAGGCTCGACGCCGGTCCCGGCCCGGTGGTTATGCTTGGCGCGGCCTTGCAGGAAGCCGCCCGGGCCGCGGGCATCGAGCTCACCGTCGGGAACGGCGCCATGTTCCTCAGCCTTCGATCTCAGCAGGGGATCGGCGCCGGCCGGCCGTCTTTCGGATCGGCCCAGCGGCCGTTGGGAACCAGCGGGGTCCAGCCGGGCCGCCCCGGATCCCGGTCGTATGGATAGCTCCCCAGCCTCCGGTAAAGTTCGCTGTACTGGGCGAGCTTGTCCCGATCGAGCCTGACGCCCAACCCGGGCTTCACGGGCACGCGGATGGCGCCTTCTTCGTATTGCATCGGCCCGCCTTCAATGATGTCATCCGTCAAATGATGGTAGTGCGCATCGGCCGCGAACGAAAGGTTGGCAAGAACCGCGCCCAGATGCAGCATAGTTGCCAATTGGACTCCCAGTTCGCCCGACGAGTGAACGGCGACACCCAGTTGAAATGTCTCGCATACCGCCGCGGCCTTCACACAAGCCCGGATTCCGCCCCAGAAGGTGGTATCGAGGAGAATCACGTCCACCGCCGTATCGAGCGCATTGGCGGCGAGTTGCTCGAAGTTGACCACCACGGTATTGGTGGCGAGCGGCACCCGCACCATCTGGCGGGTGCGCCGCATGCCGTTCAGGCCGAAGACCGGGTCCTCCAGATAGTCGTTGCGCAAACCCTCGATGGCCTGTCCGAAACGAATGGCCTGCTCGGTGGACCAGGCGCCGTTGGGGTCGAATCGCAGCGCGTCTTCGGGAAACGCCGCGGCCAGGGCGCGATAAGCCTCCAGCTCATAATTCGGAGGGAAAACGCCGGCCTTCAGCTTATGGGTGGTAAAGCCGAAACGCCGCTTCAACCAGCGGGCATGTTCCACCAACTGGTCGATGGTGCGCACTTCACCGCCGCCTGTGCGCGGATCCGGATAGCGGAAAAAGCAGTAGGCGGCAAACGGCACGCGGTCGCGCAGACGTCCGCCCAGGATTTCGCACACTGGGACGCCCCAGGCCTGCCCTAGAATGTCGAGGCATGCGAATTCCAGGGCGGCCAGGATCTGGGTCCGGTTGTTGTACAGCGAGGCCGTTGGATTGGCGATCAGGAAGCGCATCTCCTCCAGACGCGCCGGATCGTGCCCCACCAGGTAAGATTTCATGGCGCGGAATACGGCCTCGGCCGATTCCCCACCCCCGCCCATCTCACCCAGTCCAACCAAACCGCTGTCGGTCTCCACTTCCACGATGGTCCGTACAAAACGGCCCCAATGGCAGCCGTTGGCATGGCGCAACGGCGCCTCCAGCGGAACGGTGACAGTGGTCGCACGGATATCCACAATCTTCATGGTTGGATTCATAATACGACAGTTTCCCTGTGGGACAGCCGTGCCGGCGTGATCGTCGGCGCCCTCTTGTACCCGGTCACCCTGGCGGTAGTGGCCCGCGCGCGAACCGAGCGCGCCCAACGCCGTCACCTCTCACGAACCGGGTGCTGCCGGCGTGGTGCTGGACCAGTGGCGCAGGCCGGTCATCACTGTTGGGGGACTCGGTTTCTTAACGGGCCGCAGAGGGTTCCTGGGCGGCCTGGCAAAGGCGGAAGTTGAGGGCGAGGCGGTGACCGCCGCAAGCCCCGATACCGCAGTAGCGGCCGGCCGGTAAGGTGAAGTACGAGTGCCGAAGGCGAAATCCATGGCCTCTTGATTCATTGATCGGTTCGCGCCCCCGATCGAGAGGAATGTCAGGAGGCCGCCGAAGCACTCGGAGTCGCTCAACCTTTTCGATTCTATTTCGGCCGGCGGACACTGTGGAGCCGCGCTTGTTCGGTCGGGTCCGGGGAGTTGCCCCCGTTCTTGGCGTAGAGCCATTAAATTGAGGTTTTGGTCGGGGCGGGGCGATTTGAACGCCCGACCCCCTGCGCCCAAGGCAGGTGCGCTACCAGGCTGCGCTACGCCCCGACTCTCAGGGATTCAGATCCACTCTGCCATCCCTACGCTTTCAATCGTAGCATTACCGGCCAGTCCCAGCCCGCCGCCGCCACCACCGCGGCGCGCAGGCGGCGTCCCCCCACTCCGTGCCACGGCCCCGCCACCCCCGCCGCGCACTTACTCCGCGCTCATGCGAATCAAGCGCTCGGCGTTCTTCAGCGCTTCCGGCGTCAGCTTCTGGCCCGACAACATGCGGCCCACTTCGCGCGTCCGCCCCTCCGCGTCCAGCTCTTCCATCACCGCCACCGTGCGGCCCTGCGACTCGCGCTTCTCGACCCGGTAATGGTGATCCGCGAAGGACGCAATCTGCGGCAGGTGCGTCACGCACAGCACCTGGTTGGCCGCGGCCAGCTTCTTGAGACGCCGTCCCACGCCTTCGGCCGCGCTGCCGCCCACGCCCGCGTCCACTTCGTCGAACACCAGCGTGCGCGGCGCGTCCGTGGCGGAGTGGCTGGGCGCCGCCAGGCACGTTTTCAACGCCAGCGCGATGCGCGAAATCTCGCCGCCCGAAGCCACTTTCTCCAGCGGCCGCGGCTCTTCGCCCAGGTTGGGCGAAACCAGGAATTCCACGCGGTCGGCTCCGTGCTGCGACCAGGCGGCCTTGGCCATCTCCACGCGAAACACCGTCCGCTCCATGGATAGCTGCGCCAGTTCCGCCTCCACGCGTTTTTCCAGCTTGCGCGCGGCGGCGGCGCGGCGCTCGCGCAGTTCCCCGGCCAGCGTCTCGAACTCCGCTCCCAGCCGCTGGCGCGCGCGGCGCAGCTCTTCCATGCGCTCGCCGGAGTGCTCCAGGGCGTCCATCCGCCGCACCGTCTCGCTCAGGAAACCCAGCGTCTCCGCGATCGACGGGCCATACTTGCGCTTGAGACGGTCGATGGCCGCCAGCCGGCTCTCCACTTCGTCCAGGCGGCCGGGGTTGGCTTCCAGGCGCCCGAGATAGTCGCGCAGGCCATAGGCCACTTCCTGCAGGCTGAGGTCGGCCGCCAGCAGGTGCTCGCGCAGCCCTTCCAGCGAGCGGTCGATGCGGCACAACTCGTCCAGCCGCTTGGCGGCCGCGCGCACCCGCGTGAGGGCCGTATCGTCGCCGTCGTACACCGCCGCATAGGCCGACGCCGCGGCTTCCTCCAATCGCTGCACGTTCTGCAGAATGCGGCGTTCGTTCTCGAGCGCCGCGTCTTCGTCCGGCTGCAAGGCGGCATCCTCGATTTCCTTGCGCTGGAACGACCACAGGTCCAGCAGGCGCAGTTTTTCCTGTTCGCCGCGCTCCAGTTCCTCCAGTTCCGCCGCCGCGCTTCGCCACTGGGAGAAGACGCCCGCGATGCCCTCCAGCAGGTCGCGGTGCGCCGCGAACGCGTCCAGCATCTCGCGCTGCGCATCCGGGGAGAACAGAAGCTGCTGATCGTGTTGTCCGTGAATTTCGGCCAGGCACGGCGCCAGGTCCCGCAGCAGCGCGGCGGAAACCGGGCGGCTGCCCACGAAGGCGCGCGATTTCCCGTTGGCCAGGATCTCCCGCTCGATGAGCAGCTCGCCCTCTTCGATCTCCAGGCCGGCTGGTTCCAGAATGCGCCGCAGGGCCGCCTGTTCGCGCACGTCGAAGATGCCGCCCACACGCGCGCGGGTCTCGCCGGTGCGGATCGTGTCGGCCGACGCGCGCGCCCCCAGCAGCAGCCCGAGCGCGTCCACCACAATGGATTTGCCGCTGCCGGTCTCTCCCGTCAGCAGGTTCAGACCGGCGTGGAACGGCACCCGCAGGCGCTCCACCACGGCGTAATTCTCCACCACCAGTTCGAGCAGCATTCTGAGGCGATTATAGCGGGCCTGGCAATGCGGCGGAGCGAGCTTCGAATAGTGGGCGCAGGGCGCCCCGCCACATTATCCAGGCCGCGGCGGGCTCTTCACAACTTGTCCCGCGCACGAAGCCGGCCGGCGCCCGGCAAACGCTGCGCCGTCCGGCTGGAGGAGACTTACTGCACGGCTTCGGGGCGCGGGCCGGCCTCGCTCACGGTGTACGCCGCCACCGGCTTCAGCGTGGGCGTGCGGCTCGCATCGGAAGGCCCAACCACGCTGGCCTGGGCCTGCGGCTGCAGGGAAACCACGCCCAGGGCCGACTTGGAGGCGTCCACCATGCTTTGCGCGATCACGATCACCGAATACGGCGAAGTGACCTGCGTGGGAGCTACATAGCGTCCGGCCGCCGTCACCGTGCCGGTGGGCAGCCCGGCGGGTGCGCCCGGACCTAGCGCCACACTCCATCGGACCCCACTGTTGCCCGAGCCGGCCACCCGGGCATGAAAGTCCCGGCTGGCGCCGGAAGCCACTTTCTCGAACGTGGATTCCAGGCCCACTTCGATGACCCCGCTGGCCGGCGGGTTGAACGCGCTGGCCGCCAGCACCGTCTGCGACGCACCCGTCGAATCCGTCCACGTGATCGAGAGGTTGTCCTGCTGGTTGGCGGTGGCCCGGATCGAAACGATCGGGTTGGTCAGCACCGCCACGCGGCGGTAAGTCACATTCACCCCGGTGACATTGCCGCTGGCGTCGGTCGCGATGGCCCTGTCCTGAAGGCTCGGCGATTGCGCCACGCACAGGAAGCTCTGGTTGTACCAGCGCACCGAGAACACGTGCAGGTACGCCGGAACGCGGAGCGTGTGCCCCGTGGCCGGATCGTCATAGGCGATATCTTGCAGCCGGACCGCCGTGGCCGTATCCAGGTGCGGGGTGACGATCCGGAAGACCGCCGATGCCGTGGAGTTGTGGTAGGCCACCTGATAGTAACCCGGCTCCGCGCCCCATGTCGGAGAGCCGGCGCTTTGCCACATCGCCTCGGCCGTCAGCGTAGCGCGCCGCTCCTCGCCCGGATCGAAGGAGGTCTTGGCGCCGGCGGGTTCCATCGGCCGGAATGGGCAGACCGGACGGGACGACACCGGGACCAACGACCCGCTGTTCGCCAGCCTCGACAGGTCGAAGCACCCCGTGGTGCTGGCGAAGGGCTCCGGCACTTCCAGCGGCGTCCGTAGCGGATTCCGCGCGGTGAGGGTCAGAACCGCCAGTTCCCCTGGAAAATACGTCGCCCGGTCTACAGTGATGGCGTTCTGCAGCCGTGCCGTGTCTGGCGGGGTCGCGTTGTTGGTCTGAGCGCTCCCCGTGCTAGCCAATAGCGTTATGCACACTGCCGCCATGGGCATCAAGCTGTTCTTTAACATAGCTAGCTCATCCTCCTTAAAAACAACAACCTTGCTTCACGCCGGGATGGGCGGCTGCCCCCTATCGGAAGCCTGCCATTCAGGACTGCCGCCTCCCGGGCGGGGTACTACAGGTCCCGTTATTTATGTACTAGTACCCATAGGACTTTTAGTCCATAATGGCTTTGGTTAAGCCCTTATTGTGATGAAACATACGATATTGTCGTAAAGTGTTGATGCTTAAGGTACATACTAGTCAAACCAGTAAACCCGGCTGATCCCAAAAACTGGCCGTTTGGGGGTGCTCCTTGGTACCAAATTCGCGGGTATTCATCAGCCTCAATCCCGCTATTCCGGCTCACCCGCGTCCGGCAGAGGCTCCCATCGGGCCCATGTGAATACCCTGCGCGTGCCAGGCCTACGTCTCAGCCCGGCTCTGCCCGCTCATCCCGTCCCCGCGCGCAAGCCCGTCAAATGACGCGATTTATAAGGAATCTTTCCGGCCCCGCCGGCCCGTCTTTTGGGCGCTTTTGAGCGTCCCTGTGATAGATTTGAGTGTAGGAGAACCATTGGCCCTCGACGCTCCCGCAGCTCTCTTCCTTCAACCTGACGATATCTGGCAAATGGTCCAGAACAGCGGCGCGGGGGGACTCGCCATTCTGGTGGTCCTGCTCTGTTTCTCGCTCTACTCCTGGACCGTGGTCTTCTCCAAGTGGATCTCCCTGCGCGCCGCGCGTCGCTCCAGCCAGCGCTTCTTGCGCGCCTTCCGCAAGGGCGGCTCGCTCGAAACCGTGATGGCCGCCAGCGAGCAGTATCGTCCCTCGCCCCTGGTCACGGTCTTCGATTTCGGCTACGAGGAAGTGGAGCGCCAGGTGAAATCGCGCGGCGCCCTCACCAACCGCACGGCCGTCGAACGGGCTCTGCAACTGGGCGTCAGCCAGGAACTGGCCAAGCTGGAACGGCACATGGACAAGCTGGCCACCACCGCCTCGGTCACCCCCTTCATCGGCCTGCTGGGCACCGTGCTGGGGATCATCAGCGCCTTCATAGCCCTCGGCAACCAGGGCGCCACCAGCCTCAAAACCCTGGGACCGGGTATCGCCGAAGCGCTCATCACCACCGCCGCCGGTCTTTTCGCCGCCATTCCAGCGGCCATCTTCTACAACCACTTCGGCCACAAAATCCGCGAAATGGTGGCCCGAATGGACGATTTCGCACTGGAATTCCTTAACATGGCGGAGCGCGGTTTCGGAGAATAGAAGAAGTGGCGATCTCCACCAGCGGCGGCGGCTTCGGCAACGGCGGGTTCGGATCGCGTCGGCGCGCCGGCGGATCCAGCCTGGCGGAGATCAACGTCACGCCCTTCGTCGACGTGGTGCTGGTGCTGCTCATCATCTTTATGCTCACCGCCCACGTGATGGAGTTCGGCATCCAGATCGACGTGCCCAAGGTGGCCGAAGTCAAGGAGAGCGCCCAGGAACTGCCCGTGGTCAATATCAACCGCCAGGCCAACCTGTTCCTGAACGAGAAGCCCATCACCCTCCACGAAATCCCCGACACCATTCACCGCCGGTTCGGCAACCCCAAAGCGGTCTATTTGAGGGCCGACCGCCAAACCCCGTGGGAGCCCATCGCCCAGGTGGCCGCCGCCCTGGGAGCGGCCAAGTTCCAGGTCAACCTGGTGACGCAGCCGGACGACTCGCTCAGCAAAGGCGGCCAGTGATGGGACACGCCGACATCCTCGATCAGCCCGAGCGCCTGGCGGTTTCGTTCTGGCTGTCGGTGGGCATGCACAGCGCCATCGCCGCCAGCCTGATACTGGCTTACAACGTGTCCGGCCGGGCGCACGACCGCTGGGGAGCCAGGAACGGCGGCGGTTGGGGCGCGGTAGCCGTCAATACCGTGGCCCAGATCCCCCTGCCCGTGCAGGCCGGTCCGGAAAACCCCGTGGCCAATCCCACCCAGTCCCAGGTGCCCACCCCGCCGTCCAGGGACAAGGCCGCGCCCAAGCCGAAAACCGTCCCCAGCGACGCCATCGCCCTCAAGGGGAAGAGCAAGCCGAAAAAGGCGCGGGAGGAAGCCGCTCCGCCCAACAAGTGGCGCGAGCAGCAGAAGGATCTGCCCAACCAGTTGTACAGTTCGGCCGGCCAGGCCATGAGTTCGCCCATGTTCGGCAAGACCGGCTCCGGCCAGTTGGGCATGGGATCCAGCTCGCCGTTCGGGGAACGGCTGGGGTGGTACGCCAACCAGTTGCAGGACCGCGTGGCCCAGCACTGGAACACCAACGACCTGCCGCCCCAGGTCCGCACCGCGCCGCAGGTGGTCGTCGGCTTCGCCATCCGGCGCGACGGCTCGCTGGCCGGATTGCCGCAAATCAAGCAGAGCAGCGGGCTGGTGCAGTTGGACCGCTCCGCGCAGCGGGCCGTGGTGGATGCCAGTCCTTTTCCGCCGATTCCGGCGGCATTCACCCGCGACCAGGCGGAAATAGAGTTTACCTTCGAATTGAGGCGCTGATGAGAAAACTGTTCTGGCTGGCGATGGTGGCGGGCGGCGGGCTGTTCGTGCTGGCGTCCCAGGAACCCGATTTCAGCGGGATGATCACGAGTTCCCAGCGGCTGAGAATGGCCATCGCCGATTTTCGCGCCGTGGGCGACGCGCAGAAGCTCATGCCCGTGTTCAACCAGACTTTGTGGGCCGACGTGGAAAGCTCCGGGCTTTTCAGCATGGCGTCGAAGTCCTTCTACCCCGCCGTGATTCCGCAGCAGCCCTCCGACTTCCAGTCTCCGCCGCCGCCCCCCACCGGCCGGCCCAGGCGCGGGCAACCGCCTCCGCCCGTCACCGGCAACGGGCTTTGGATGAGGGATTGGAGCGGGCCGCCGGTTGAAACCACCTACCTCACCTTCGGCTATGGCGCCTCGCAAAACGGGGTTTTCGTGGCGCGCGGTTTCCTGTTCGACATGCGCCGCGGCACTCCCTCCGAAGCCCAGGTGATCGGCAAGAACTACGTGGGATCGGTGGACGAAGCCGGCGCCCGCAAGGCCGCCCACGAGTTCGCCTGCGATATCATCACCCAGTTCGGCGGCACCTGCATCACCAATAGCCATATCTACTACACCCACCAGGCCAGTAAAATGGGGGCCAAGGAGGTGTGGGTGATGGACGCCGACGGCAGCGACCAGCACCAGTTCACCCACTTCAACAGCGCTCCTCCCGGCTCCATCTTTCCTTCCGTCTCGCCCGACGGCGCCAGAATCGCCTTTACCAGCTATGCCAAGGGCCAACCTGCTATATTTGTCTTTTCCGTGGATCCGGTTCGCGACTTGCGATTCTATAACCAGAGGGCTTCGGTGAATGCGTTTCCTTCGTTCACGCCCGACGGGAAGCAGATCGTCTACGCTTCCTCGGCGCCCGACGACAACTGTTGCCGCATCTTCGTTGCCGATCTGAACGGCATGGGGTTCCGGCCCATCAACGCGCCCGGTAACCTCGATGTCGAGCCCAAGGTGAATCCCAGGACCGGAGACCAGATCGTGTTCGTGTCGGGCCGCGCCGGCCACCCGCAGTTGTACACCATGAGTATGGACGGCGGAAACGTGGAGCGCGTCACCGACGGCACGGGCGAAGCCACCAATCCGGCGTGGCATCCCAACGGCAAGACGCTGGCGTTCGCCTGGACGCGCGGCTACATGACGGGCAAGTTCAATGTTTTCGTCATGGACGTGGTGACCCGGAAATACATCCAGTTGACGCATGACGAAGGCCGCAACGAGAATCCCGTCTGGGCGCCCGACGGCGTCCACCTGGCATTCATGTCGAACCGCGGCGGTACGGATCAGATTTACAGCATGCTGGCGGATGGGACGCAGACGCACCAGCTCACCAGCCAGGGTTACAATTCGAATCCCGCATGGGGAAAATAGTCCGCGATAATCAGGAGGCTATGTTCATGTTCGAGAGACGTACGATCCCAACCATTTCGATGGCCGTTCTGCTGGCGCTGTTCGCCGCCGGGTGCCACAAGAAAAGCGCGCCCATGCCGCAGCCGCCCCCGCCGGCCGTCACACCGCCCGAGCCCACTCCGCAGCCCGCCAAACCCCCGGCTCCGGCGATCGCCCAGTTCACCTCCGAGCCGACGTCGATTCTCATCGGCCAGTCCTCCACCCTGCGTTGGCAGGTGACCGGCGAGGTGACCGGCGTCACGATCGATCAGACCATCGGCACGGTGCAGAACACCGGCAGCCGGCGCGTGTTCCCGAGCCGGTCCACCACCTACACCCTGACCGCCGCGGGGCCCGGCGGCAGCACCACCGCCTCCGCCACCGTCACGGTTTCCGAAGCGCCCGCGCCGCCGCCCCGGCCTCCCATCGCCCGCCCCGAAAGCAACGTGACCTTCGAGCAGCGCGTGACCGCCAATCTTCAGGACGCGTACTTCGATTACGACCAGAGCGAGATCCGCGCCGACGGGCAGGCCGTTCTGACCCAGGATGCCGCCGCGCTCAAAGCCGTGCTGGCCGATTTCCCGAGCGCCGTTATCATGGTCGAGGGCCACTGCGACGAGCGCGGGTCCGCCGAGTACAACCTCGCCCTGGGCGACCGCCGCGCCGGCTCCGCCAAGGATTTCCTGGTGCAACTGGGAGTTCCCGCCGACCGCATCCGCACCATCAGCTACGGCAAGGAGCACCCGCAATGCACCGAATCCGACGAAGGCTGCTGGCAGAAGAACCGCCGGGTGCACTTCTCACCGGGACAGTAAATTGCCGAACCAGGGGCGGGCCGTGCGCCCGCCCCGACGATTGCCGAGGAGGGTGGGTCATGTTTCAACGCTTCAGCCTATTGATCGTGCTGGCAGCCCTGGCCGCGCCGGCCGCGCCGGCCGCGGCCAATAACGATATCAAGGAATTGCAGAGGGATCTCGCGGTCCTCCAGGATCAGGTCCGGCAACTGCAACAGGCGCAGGACAAGAAGTTCGCCGATCTGCTGGTGGTGGTGCAGCAGGCGGCCGAGTCCGCCGCCCGCGCCAATGAGGCCGTCGCCGGCATTCAGAGCACCCTGCAGCAGAACCTGCGCACGCAGGAGGAAAAGGTGGTCGCGCCCGTGGTGGGCCTCTCCACGCGCATGGACAACCTCACCACCGAACTGCGCACCACCGAGCAGAATCTCACCGACCTGTCGAGCCAGCTCACCAAGATTCTGGCCATGCTGGACGACATGAACAAAGCCATCAAGGTGATCCAGGCGCCGCCCGCGCCGCCTCCCGCTCCCGACGCGGGCGCCGCGCCGCAACCGGGCGCCGAGGGCGCCGCTCCCGTCCCCGGCGGCCAGGCCCAACCGGCCGCCGTTACCACTCCGCCGCCCCTGTCCTCGGTGGACATGTACCAGAACGCCCTCCACGACTTCCAGTCCGGTAACTACGACATGGCGCTGGTCGATTTCGCCGACTATCTCAAGTACTTCGATAAGACGCCCTACGCGCCCAACGCGCAGTATTACATCGGAATGATTTACTGGGCCAGGGCGGAGAAGTCTCATTCCCCGCAGGATTACGAAATGGCCTATAAGAATCTCGACATGGTGCTGGAGCGCTACCCCGTTACCGCCGTCAAGAATCCGGACGCCCAGTATTACAAGGGGATGAGCCTGCTCCGCCTGGGCAAGAAAACCGAAGCCAGCTCCGAGTTCCGCGACCTGATCCTGCACCATCCCCGCGATCCGCTGGCCGTTAAGGCGTGCCAGGAATTGCAGTCGCTGGGCATGCACTGCCCCACCGCGGCCGCGCCCCCCGCCACCAAGAAGAACGCCAAGAAGTTGTAGCCCGTGGATCCCCAAGCCACGCCCCCGCCGCCCGCCACCTGCGAAGACCTCGCGCGCGCCATGGGCCTGGCCATGCTGCGGCCCGACCTCACCACTGCGCAGGTCTCGGGCGGTCTGGAACTGGCCAAACGCTGCGCCCTGGCCTGCGCCGCCGTGCGGCCCTCCGACATCGACCTGGCGGTGCGCCTGCTCGAAGGCAGTCCCGTAAAACCCGCCGGCGTGGTGGGTTTTCCGCACGGAACCCAGACCACCGCCTCCAAGCTGCACGAAGCGCGCGACCTGCTGCGCCGCGGCGCCCGCGAGTTGAACGTGGTGGTGGCCATCCCCAACCTGCTGTCGCGCGAGTTCCAGTACGTCGAAATCGAGCTGGCGCAGATCTCCGACCTGTGCCACAAGCAGGGCGCCGCGCTGACCGCCATCCTGGAGAACGCTTATCTCACCGACGAGTTGAAGATCATCGCCTGCCGCGCCGCCGAGCATGCCCAGGTGGATTTCGTTTCCACCTCCACCGGCTTCGCGCCCTCCGGCTACACTCCCGCCGACGTGAAGCTGATGCGCCAGTGGCTGCCCGAATCGATCGGCGTGGAAGCCGCCGGCGGGCTGCGGACGCTCGACCAGGTTCTGGAAGCCCGCGAGGCCGGCTGCGCGCGCGTGAGCAGCGGCAACGTGGGCGCTATCCTGGAGGAATGCAGATCCCGCCGGCAGGCGCGGCAGCCCGCCTAGCGCCACGGTTCCCACAGCCGTTGCATTCCGACGCGCTCTGCGGGGCAGGCTGGCAGCCTGCGGCGGGTTGGTAACCCGCCTTTTGCGGTCGTTTGCCAAGGCCGCCCAGGCGGGATGCCATCCCGCCGCAGGTTGACAACCCACAAGGACGCGCCCAAGTACGCTCGGATTGAAGCTGTTCCGCAAGCGAACTGCCTCGGAGGTCGCTTCTGTGGCGCGCACCCGCGCGTAACTCGCGGCAGCGCCCCCCATCCCGCCGTGTTGTACCATTAGGAATTACCGCATGAAGGACTTACTGGACGCGCTTCAGCCCGGCGAACAGGATTGGCGGCTGGCGCAGGCGATCGATCCCACCCGCATCCCCGCCCACATCGCCATCATCATGGACGGCAACGGGCGCTGGGCCAACCGCCGGCGCTTGCCGCGCGTCGCGGGCCACAAGGCCGGCATCGGCCCGGTGCGCTCCACCGTCGAGACTTGCGCCCGGCTGGGCGTCAAGGTCCTCACGCTCTACGCTTTCTCCGTCGAGAACTGGAAGCGGCCCCGGCACGAAGTGCAGACTCTCTGGCGGCTGCTCCGCTACTACCTGCAGCAGGAACTCCCCGAGTTGCAGAAGCACGATATCCGCCTGCAGGCCATCGGACGCCTGGATGCCCTTCCGCCCCAGGTGCGCCGCGAACTGGATGCCGGCGTGGAGGCCACCGCGCAGAATCGCGGCCTCCTGGTCAACCTGGCGATCAACTACGGCGGCCGCGCCGAAATCGTGGACGCCGTCAACGCCATCCTCGAGATGGCGCGCCTGGACGGCAGCATCGCCACCCTCAAACTGGACGAGGACCTGATCTCCACCAGCCTCTACACCGCTTCCTCGCCCGATCCCGACCTGCTCATCCGCACCAGCGGGGAGATGCGCGTCAGCAATTTCCTGCTCTGGCAGATCGCCTACGCGGAGTTGTACGTCACCGAGACGCTGTGGCCCGATTTCACGCGCACCGACCTGCTGCGGGCCGTCCTGGAATATCAGAAGCGCGATCGCCGCTATGGCGGGTTGAGCGCCGCCCCGCTGGGCCCGCACCTCGCCGGCGGCGCCGGGGAAGGCGACGATCGTCTCTTCGAAGCCCTCCGCTCGTCATGAGACGCCTCCTCACCGCGGCGGCGCTGATTCCGCTCATCGTCTATGTCGTGATCTTCGCCAACCCCTGGCTGTTCCTGGCAGTGGTGGCCGCCGTCGCTTTCCTGTGTTACCGGGAATACGACGCCATCGCCGCCGGCTACGGGTTTGGCGCGCCCGGCCCCCTGGGCTACGCCATGGGAGCGGCGGTGCTGGTCTGGGAGATCCAGCCGTGGCCGTGGCTGCTGATGGCCCTGGCGGCGCTCGCCGCATCCACCCTGGCCATGCGCGCCAAGGACGACCTGGCGCATGTCCTCCCGCGCGCCGCCCTGCTGCTGATGGGCGTGGTCTACGTTTTCGGCTGCTGGAAATGCGCCATTGAACTGCACCGCGCCGGCCCCCACCTGCTGATGTATGCGCTGATCGTCAATTGGGCGGGCGATGCCGGCGCCTATTATGTCGGCCGGCGCTTCGGCCGCCACAAGATGGCCCCGCGCGTGAGCCCGCGGAAATCCTGGGAAGGCGCCGCCGCTTCGGTGGCCGCTTCGATTCTGATCGGGGTGCCCTACCTCCTGCACTTCCTCCCCGCGGCCGGCCGCGCCTCCGTGCCCTTCTTCATCCTGCTGACCGTCGCGGCCAACGCCGCCGGCCAGATCGGCGACCTCGCCGAGTCCGCCATGAAACGCGGCGCCGGCGTGAAGGACAGCGGCGCCCTGCTCCCCGGCCACGGCGGCTTCCTGGACCGCGTCGACAGCACCCTGTTCGCGCTCCCCGTGATCCTGGCGCTGGTCGAGTGGCCGGTCCGGTTCTGAGGGTTCACCGCCGGCTTTCCGCCGCGAACTTCCTTCGCACCATCTCCATCGCCTCTTCAGGGGTGTGGATGGCGCCTTCCAGTTGAGCGTCTTCGATGGCCGTCAGAATCCTGGAAAACTGCGGGCCGGGCTCGTATCCCGCGGCGATCAGGTCCGCGCCCGTCAGCAGCGGTTGCGGCCGCAGATGCTCCGCGGAATACTCGGCCAGCTTCCGGCGGATCGTCTCGTAGCCGTCCAGGCGGCGGCTGCCCGCCAGGCAATCCAGGCGGTGCAGCTCCAGGTGCTCCTCGAAATCCGGCATGCGCAGGAAGCGCTTCAGCGTGCTCTCCTTCATGCGGCCCACCTGCGCGAAGCGCATGTGATTGGCCACCAGGGTTTCCACCCGCTCCATCGCGTCGCGCGGGAATCGCAGGCGCTGGAGAATGGCGTGGGCGATCTCCACCCCGCGCCCGGCGTGGCCGTCGAAGCGGATCCGCTCCGCCACGCGGTACGAGGACGGCTTGCCCACGTCGTGCAGCAGCGCGCCCAGCGCCAGCGTCAACGTGGGGTGGTCCAGGCGCTCCAGCAGCAGCAGCGTGTGCGTCCACACGTCGCCTTCGGGATGAAACTCGGGCGGCTGGCTCACGCCCTTCATGGCGGCCACTTCCGGCAGGATGTCCGCCAGCAGGCCGGTCTCATCCAGCAGTTCCAGCCCGCGCCGCGCGCCGCCTTCCGTAAGGATGCGCGACAACTCGTCGCGCACGCGCTCGGCCGCGACCTTGAGGATCAGCCCGTGATGGCGCTGGATGGCCTGAAGCGTCCCGGCTTCAATCTCAAAGCCCAGGCGCGCCGCGAAGCGCACCGCGCGCAGCAGGCGCAGACGATCCTCGGCGAAGCGCGCGTCCGCTTCGCCGATGGCCCGCACCACACCGCGCTCCAGGTCCGCGCGGCCGCCCACGTAGTCCAACACCGCTCCGGTCTCCGGATCCATCATCAGGCCGTTGATGGTGAAATCCCGCCGCAGCACGTCGCCCTTGGGATCGCGTTCGAAATGCACCGCGTCCGGACGCCGTCCGTCGGAATAGCCGGAATCGCTGCGGAAGGTGGCCACTTCCACCTGCGCGAAAAAGTCGCGCACCAGCACCACCCCGAACTGCGCGCCCACCCGCCCGGAGTTGGGAAACAGGTCCATGATGCGGTCCGGCCGCGCATCCGTGGAGACGTCGAAATCCTTGGGCGTCCGCCCCAACAGCATATCGCGCACGCAGCCTCCCACCAGAAACGCCTGGTGGCCCGCCGCGCGGAGTTGGGCGATTACCGTGCGCGCCAGCGCCTCGGAATGCATAGTGTCCCGCTTCGCTCTCCCGTTCCCATGCCGGCCGGCGGCTTCGAGCCCGGCCGCCAACCCGGTCCTACCGCGGCCCGGCGAACGCCACGCAGGTTGGATTGGGAACCTTCACCGTCTCGGTGCGCGGCCGGATCTGCCCCGTAACCGGATGGACGCGGAAAACCAGCAGCAGGCCGGAATCCTGGCAGGCCACCACCACGTTCTTGCCCTCCGGGTCGAGCGCGAAATGGCGGGGCGTCCGCCCCATCACCGACGGAAACTCCATGGCGCTCAGCGTGAACAGCACCGGGTCCACCGCCAGCAGCGCCAGGCTGTCGTGCCCGCGGTTGGACGCGTACACGTGCGCGCCGGCTGCGTCGATGGCAATCTCCGCCGCCGTGTTCTTCCCCTTGAAACCCTCGGGCAGCGTCGAGACCGTCCGCAGACTCTCCAGCGCGCCGCGCTCTGCGTCGTAACGGAACATGGTCACGCTCGAGGCCAGTTCGTTGATGGCGTAAAGTACTTTGCCGTTGGGATGAAAGACCAGGTGGCGCACGCCCGCGCCCAGCGGGGGTTCCACGTACGGCGGATCGTTGGCGGTAATCCGCCCGCTGGCGGCGTCGAACCGGTAGATGAAAATCCGGTCGGCGCCCAGGTCGGCCGTCAGCAGGAAGCGGTTGTCCGGCGAGAACAGCACCGCGTGTGCGTGCGGTCCCGCCTGGCGCGCCCGGTTCACGCTCACTCCCCGCTGTTGCACAAAGGCCGAAGCTTCTCCCAGTTTTCCGTCCGCGCCCACCGGCAGCACGGCCACGCTGCCGCTCGCGTAATTGGCCACCGCCAGCCATTTCGCCGAGTGGTCCAGCGCCAGGTGGCACGGCGACCCGCCGCGCGACGACACCTGGTTGAGCGGCGTCAGCTTGCCGTTCTTGGGGTTGATGGAGAACGCGCTCACGCTGCCCGGCACGGTCCCCGACCCGTCCTCGTTCACCGCGAACAGCAGCTTGCCATTGGGGTGCACCAGCAGGAAGGACGGGTTGGAGGTGACCGCCGCCACACCCGCGGGCGTGATCTTGCCGCTGCCGGCATCGAATCGATAGGCGTAGATTCCCTGGCTTCCACCCGTGGAATAGGTTCCCGCATACATCCAGTACCCGGCCGCCCATCCCGGTCCGCCGGCCAGCAGGGCGCCGACGCTCAGCGCCGCCGCCGTTCGCAATCTTCCAAAGTGAGGCATCTGAACTATAGTCAAGCACATGGTGCGGCGTTTTGCGAACCCCTCCCGGCGGCCCGGCGAGGCGCGCCTCGGGCAGGCGCCACGGCCCGTCGCCCGGCCGCCCAGCCGCCATGCCGTCCGCTCAGCCCAGGGCAGACCGCTTTTGAAGTGGAATTGACGCGCCCTCCGGTTTGCAACCCTCCGGGGTGTCCGGGTGCTGCACAATAGGGCTCCCTGGCCGAGGTTCTCGAACCCGCCCCGTGATAGACTCCCGCCTCGCTGGCTTGGGGTGCGCAGCGCCGCCGCCAGCCCACCCCAGCCCTCGCGGCTTCCTGGCCGGATCTTGTACGAATCCACGGAATCTATTGTAGGTGTGCGACTTAGTCGAACCGCCGAGGCTTCTGAGCAACCTCCCGCTACTTCGTACTGGAACTCTTAGTAGCATTTCTGCCGATGTGGCGCAGTTCGGGAGATTGGGGCCGATCCAGTCATAGATCCAGAAGTACCCGATACACTCCGGTAAGCTGTACGGACATCAGCCCCTCAAGCTATCATGAGCGTGGCAATGTATGCTCGGTCACATTCCGAGGTCAGGCATCCGCTACACCACCGATGTGTGGGTAGCAGTGACGCCCAGGTCAGCGCCAACGCGTGCCTGCCATGCCAAAACTACCCGTGAGGTCTAACTGACAACGATGCGCCTGTTGAGAGCGCTGGGAGCCCGGAACTTCGCCCGGAGGTTTGCCCTGGCGGCCCTGGTTTGCGCCGGTACGGCTGTCCCCCTGAAAGCCGATATCTTTGAGATCACCTATGACGCCGCCGGCGTCACCTCGCCCACGGCCTCTACCATTTGCGCATCGGCAAGCAAGTGCCTTCTCGACGAGGAGACCTTCAACGAGGCATGGAGTGAGCCGTCGTTCAACGCCACCTGGACCTCACTGGAGTCCCTGAACGTCAGCGGCGATTCCTTCACAGGAAAATACGCCGGAACAACTTCGCTTACGCGGGACGCGGCGGGGGAATACGGCGGGTCTCAAGGGACCAGCGGCGACTACTACGCCGAGGTTTCCAACGGCAGTTACACGCTCACCCTGACTGCTACCGGCATCACCGGCGCCAATTACTTCGGGCTGTGGCTCTCGGCTGTCGACGCCGATAACACCATATCCATCTACAACACCGCCGGCACGCTTCTGTACACTCTCACCGCGGCGACGCTTATCGCCAAGCTCGGCGCTTGTACGGGCGCCCATCCCAGCGCATACTGTGGCAACCCGACCACCGGCTTCAAGGGAGACGATAGCGGCGAGCAGTTCGTTTTTCTGAACTTTTACGACTTGAACGGCACTTTCGGCAAGGTCACGTTCACCGAAGACGACGCCTCCGGACTGGAGACCGACGACCAGACGGTCGGCTTCATCAGTACCATAACTATGACCGGCACGCCCCTCTATACCAATGGTCCGGAGCCCGGATCGTTCGCTCTGCTGTCGATCGGCGCCATCGCCATGATCGCCCTCAAGCGCCGCTGCTGAGCCGCGCCGCCCGTTAGCCCCCCGAATTTGCCGGTGCTACCATGGTTTCGACCCTCGTCGATCGAGACCATGGAGTCTGCCATGCCATTCTGCCTGAGGCGCGCTTTCTCCCTGTTGGGACTCTGCGCCGTCCTGTCCGCCCAAACGCCGCCGGGGACCGGAACCGTCCAAGGCGACGTCACCGATGGCGTCACTCATAAGCCCATCGCCGGAGCGCGCGTCAAGCTCCAGGCCGGTGAGCGCATTCTCTTCACCCGGTGCGACGAAAACGGGCGCTTTCAGTTGGCGGAAGTTGCCATGGGCAGTTACGCCGTCGCGGCCGATCGGCCCGGTTACTCGCCGGCCACCGGGCAGCCGCCCAGTTACGCCCGGCTCTCGCCCGACAAGACCCTCGCCGAAGTGCACGTGATCCTGCAGCCCTATTCCGTCATCTCCGGCAGGGTCGTGGATTCGGCCGGCGTGCCGGTCGAGGGCGCTTTCATTGAGCTCCTGGAGCTCCGTCCCATCGATCCCAACCGGCGCCCCGATTTTGCCCTGTCCGCGAGCCGTGCGGTTCTGGGGGATCGCCAGTTGGTTGTCTCCTACAGCACGAGGACCAACGACCTCGGCCAGTATCGCTTTGCCCGCCATCCCGCCGGCAGTTACTACGTGTGCGCCCACCCCGCCACTTATCCCGATTCCCGCGACGAGACCGAGCGCGCCACTTACTACCCGCGCACCCTCCGCGCCACCGACGCCAAGCCGGTCGCCGTGGCCGCCGGACAGGAGCATCCCGATATCGACATTCAGTTGATCCGGCAAGCCGGCGTGCGGGTCTCCGGACGCGTCATCGAACCTGTGGACAGTCCCAAAGCCCGCTCCATCCTGGTGCGAAGGAGCATAGTCGTCACGCCGTCGGATGCTCCGCTGTTGGGCGCGGGTGTCATGCCGGGCTTCGACGAGAAAGGCGCTTTCGATCTCAAGGACCTCCTGCCCGGACGATACGTCATCGAAGCCGCCACCACCGATCAGACCGATTTCGGAAACCCGCGCACCCTGCTGGCCGGCCGCCGCACCATCGACGTGGGGGACAAGGACGTCGATGGTGTGGAAATCGCCATGCAGCCGCCCTTCGACATCCAGGGCGCCGTGGTCTTCGGCGAAAACTGCCCGGCAGTGCCGGTTTCCATTCTGCCAAGAGCCGAGAGCCGGCTGGGGAACGTCGCCCAACAGGATATCGCCGGCGCCGGGAGCTTCACCCTCCCCGGCCTGATCCAGGGCAAGTACACGCTGGCCATCGTTCCACGGCCCTCGCGCACTTCCGCGGCGTACCGCTACTCGGTGGCCTCCGCCACGCTCGGCGATCGCGAGGTATTGCAGAACGGCTTCGAACTCACCGGCCAGCCGCCCGGCGCGCTGCGCATCTCCATCGCGTGCGGCGCGCAGCCCGCGGCCCAGGGGGTGGCGCGATGAAACCGCTTCTTTTGGCGCTGCTGGCCGCGCCGCTGGCCCTGGCGCAAGTTTCCAACCCGGAGCCCGCCAGCCTGTCGATTGAAGGCACTCTCACCGACCAGCTTTCCGGCGCGCCCATCGCCGGTGGGCGCATCGTGCTCGACGAGCACTACCCCGGCCGCACCCTGGCTTACAGCGACGCCGCCGGGCACTTTCAGTTCGACAGTCTGCGGCCCGGAGCGCATCACCTGCTGGCCCGCCGCACCGGCTATCTACAGGCATCCCAACTGGCCGTCTTGTACTCCGGCCGGAATTCCCCCGCCGTCCGCATCGCGCTCACGCCGCAAGCCGTGATCGCCGGCACGGTGGAAGACCAGGATGGTTTTCCGGTGGCCGAGGCCAGTATCATTGTCTTCACCCGTTCGGCCGGCGGCGAGTTAGTGAGCGCCTCGCGCGGAGGCGTCACCACCGACGATCATGGGCGGTTCCGCGCCGCGGGGCTCGCCTCCGGCAGTTATTATCTGCACGTCCAGCCCGGCCTGGCCGGGAATTGGGACGCGCGCTATACCGATGTCTACTATCCCGCGGCGTTGAAATTCGAGGACGCCGAGGCCATCCAGACCACCAGCGGCCAGGAACGCTCCGGCATCGTGGTCCGCCTGCAGATTTCCGCCGGCGTGCGGGTCCAGGGCCGCGTCGCCCTGCCGCCCGGCTTCGCCATTCAGCATGGCGGCGGGCGGGCGCAGGTTTCGCTGACCAGCGCCGGAATCGCCGGTTTCGCGCGCACCACCAACGCCATGGTGGCCGATGACGGCAGCTTCACCTTCAACCACGTGCAGCCCGGAAAGTACCAGTTAGTGCCTGTGCTTCCGCCCCCTTACGGCCGCGGATTCACCACCGGTCCGGCCGGCGCCGTCGAGCCCAACCTGGAAGTGGGCGCCGCCGACATCTCCGGCATCGCTCTTAACGTCGAGGACACCATGCCGGTGGATCTGCCCGGCAAGGTGGTCTTCGCGGCCGGAGTCCAGCCCGAGCCGGTGATCGTCCTATTGACGCAGCGCAATTCCGTGCAGGCGCAAACCGCCAGCCAGGAGGATGGATCTTTCGTGCTGCGCGCCGTTCCGCCGGGCAAGTACTATCTCTCGGCGAACGCCACCGCAGGCAGCCTCCGAGGCGTCTCTGCCCGGCTGGGCGAGGCCGATCTGCCATACGGCGCCCTGGAATTGAAAGGCCCCAACCCGGGGTCGCTGGTGATTACCATGAGCTCGGCGTTTGGCACCGTGCAGGGCGTGATCGTGGATGCCGCCGGCCAGCCCGTCTCCGGCCAGTACGCGCTGTTCCACGCCGTCAAGCCCGGTTTGCTGCCGCCCGCCCCCGGAAAAACGGATCCGGCCGGGCACTTTTGGGCCGGTCTGCCGCCCGGAGACTACCGCGTCTGGCCGGCTGCCGCCGTGCCCGCGGATTACCGGTTCGGCGGCTCCGACGCGCCGCCCGGCCAGGGACAACTCGTCACCATCGTCGAAGGCCCGAACCCGCCGCTGCGCCTGGTGCTGGCCGCCGTGAAATAGCCTGCGCCCCGCCGCAGCCAACTCCCACTACCGGTTCGCCCTCAGCCACAGCAGCCACGCCTCCGCCGTCGGCTTGCGGATCGCCATTCCCGCCGCGCCTTCGAGCGGCCGCGTGTTCCCGGTGCGCGGATCGAACCACACCCCCGTATACCGGCTCCCCGCCAGCGGCTTGGCCAGCATGATCGACTCCCCGTCCAGCGAGTACAGCAGCACCAACTCCTCGCGCTCGTCCGCCAGGCACCACGCCCGCTGGGCGTCCTCCGTCACCCCGTCGCGCGGCGACATCTTCATCAGCACTCCCGCCAGCCGCTCGCGCACGAAACCGTCCAGCGGCGTGCGGTCCACCGTGGTCCCCTGGCCTTGCCCCGCCGACGGATTCCGCATCAGCGCCTGCGCGCCTCCCGCCATCAGCACCGGGATCGGCCCCGCGCCGCCGTGCCACGCCACAATCGCGATGTTCGGATACTTGTCGCGATACTCGCGCACCTGCCGGTAGACCTGGTAGGGCGTGGTGTCCGGCGGCTGGTCGGCCGAGACGCCGAAGTCGCGCGCGATAGCCTCGCGGAACGCCAGGTTCCTGCCGCCTTCGGGCGCCCATAGCGTGCCGTCCGGCCGGTATTGCCAGTAGCGCATGTCGATCGCGGCCACCTGCCGCGCGCGCGCCGGGTTGGCCAGAATGGCGTCGGTGATATCCTTGCTGGTGGCCAGTTCCACCTTCGCCGTGCGGCCGGTCTTCTTTTCCCACTCGGCCACCGTATCCTGAAAGAACTCCTGAAATGCGAGCGGCCCCGCGAACTGCGCCCCCAGGCTGAAGAACAGGTTGTGCAGCGCGCCCAACTCTTCCAGTTCGTGCAGCAGAAACGCGCGGTGCAATTCGCGCCGCGCCGGATTGGCAATGTCGTACACCTGGTTGGCCAGGTGGATGCGGCCGTCCGGCTCGATGGGCGGCGGCTCCTCCAGGCCGGTATGGTTGATGTTGTTGGCCGGCCGCCACGGATAGTCCACCCAGTGCGGCGGAATCTCCAGCAGGTTGTGGGTGTTGTACAGGTTGTGGTGGAACACCAGGCCGTGCCTGTCGCACAACTCGCCGAACTCGCGCAGCCGCTGGTAGTACCAGGGATTGAAGCTCGCCAGGTCGAACTTGCTGAGCCCGTCCGAGGCGGTTCCTTCGGCGCTGCGCGCCCACGGCATCTCGTAGAACGGCGCCCACACGTTGGCGTCGGCCCGCATCACCGTGGTGTGTTCGTCGCGCCGCCGGTCGTACCACAACCCGGGGATGGATTGGAAGAACGGCGTGCCCTCGGCCGCCATGCGCTCCGCCAGCGCCGCCAGGTCCTCGGTCAGCCCCGGACCGGTGCGCCCCGGCATCCAGCGCGTAATGGAGACGCCGCCCTCTTCGAGCGCCGTGGCCGGAACTTCCTGGCCGCGCCACCAGCCCTCGTTGACCGCGCCGCCCCACAGCGTCCGGCCGTCCACCACGAAGCGCCCGTTGACGATCTCGACCGCCCGGACCGGGGCCGGGCGCGCCGCCGGGTGAGCTTTCGGCAAATAGAACTGCTTCAGCCGCGCCGCGTTGCGGAGCGGGATCTCCGGCAGCGCAAGCTTCGCCTGGGTCCGCTGCGTCAACTGCGATTCATAAAGCGTCCCCCGCGAACCCGTGACCACCGAGACTCCCGTTCCGGACGCCAGGACCGAAGCGGCGGTGCAGTTCCACACCACCGAATTGGCCGCCGTCCAACCCCCGCCTTGCGCGCGCGAGCCGTCGCTGGTCAGCCGGATGCCCGAACCCTGAACCGTCACGCGCTCGTACAACACGCCCGACGACCAACTCTCGAACGACCCGCTGGGGCCCAGCGCGCTGCTGGCCACCGACTCCAGGAAGACGTTCGGACCGCCCGCCAGCAGGCCGCTGGCGAAATCGTTCATGCCATTCTGGCCGGCGCATTTGTAGACCAGCACCTGCTGGCCCTCCACCAGGAAACCTTGCCGCCGGTACCCGGCCGGCTCGGAGACGGGCTCTAAGCTGAGAGACAGCACCACGCTCACCCGCCGCGCGCGCGGTCCCACGCGCACCGCCGAGCCGGCGAAATGGCGCGCCACCACGCCGTTCACCCAGGCGTCCTCCACATGGTCGAGCGACACCGCGGTCCAGGAGTGGTCCTCGTCGCGCGGGTTGCCCTGGTCGAAATCGCTCTCCAGCGCCAGGTATTCGATCCCGATATGCGTCACCGGCGGGTTGCCCGTCACGCGCGCCACCGTGCCGCCGCCGTAGCGCCGCTCGAGCGCGGTGGTGATGGGCGCGTCCACGGTGATCCGGTTGTGCGCGGCGTCGACCTCGGTGACGGTGCGGTCCCACACCAGGTTGCGCGAGCCCGGCGCCCAGTCCAGCCGCCGGCTGGCGTAGTTGCCGGCCAGGCCGCGCATGCCGATGGCGGCGATCCACTCCGCCGTGCTGGGGCGCACGATCGCGACGCGGTCGCCAACCTTCAGCGGGCCGAGCGTCTGCAGGGTGAAGGTGCGGCTGCCGGCGGCCACGGTCTCATCGGCGACCTCGACCGGGGCCTCGGTAACCGGGTCCCCGCGGTTGCCGATCTCGATCAGGGTGCGCCGTCCCAAGCCGGTCGCCACCAGGGTCGAGGTCTCCTTGGCGCCCGCCAGCACCACGCCGCTCGTGCGGATTTGCAATTGCCCCGCCACGCGATACTGCCCGCCGCGCAGCACCACCGCGCCGCGAAACCCGTCGGCCCGCAGCGGCATGGCCGCCACCGCGTCGATGGCGCCCTGCAGCAGCGCCGTATCGTCGCCGCCGCTGGGCCCCACCGTGAGCACGCCCGGAACCGCCGGAATGGCGGGCCCGCCGCCTTCATAGCCCGCGTAGGAGAAATCGATGGCCGGCGGCTGGGCGGCGGCAGCCAGGCAGAACAGGCCCACCAGCGGAAGATGTCGCACCCAGTCATCTTAACAACCCCGCGGGGCCGTCCCAAGCCGCCGGGTGCGGAGAAGACCGGAGCCACACTGCGAATCGGGCCCAGCGGCCGGGTGCGATGGCGCGCAAGACATCCGTCTCAGACGCACGCTGTCGATCCTGGGGCGCCGGCCCGTGTCAGTGGCCGCTCTTGCGGCTCAGCGCAGCTCCAACAGTTTCTCTACCGTAACACCAGCCTCGTTCAGAATCTGGCGCAAAGTTCCGGGGCGGACCCTCTGGTGGTCCGGAACGACGACGCGGGCGTACGGCTCTTCGCGCCGGAGGACGATATGGCTTCCTCTTTGGCGGCTCACCGCAAATCCGCACCGCAGAAGCACCTTCACCAGCTCCTGGCCGGAAATGTCCGTTGGAAGCTTCACTGGCGGGTGCCGGTCGTGAGTTCGAAATACTCTCTTCCCGCTTCAGTCGGGACCGGGTCGCCCGAAGCGATGCAGTCTTCGATGTAGAGATCCGCCGCTTCGCGGATGTTCTTCATGGCCTCATCGCGGGTGTCGCCCTGGGAAACACACCCAGGCAGCGCCGGCACGGTGGCGACGTACCCGCCATCCGCTTCCTGTTCGAGGATGATGGTGTAGCGCATAGAGAGCGGTCCTTCACCTTGATGATAACAGCCAATGCGCCGGCCGGGCCCTGCGCCTCGCCCGCCGCGCCGCGCCGCGCTTTCCTACTGGATCAGCAACGTCACCGCGTTGGACGCCGTTCCCGCCACCGAAACCGTCACGTACACGGTGCCGCTGCCTTTCAAGCTCGCCGGAAGAGCCACGTTCACCTGGTCCAGCCCGGGGATGGCCGCCGCGGGCCCGGTATCCAGCGCGGGCCCGGCATACAGCGCCGCCAGCGACTGGCCGGCGACCGTCACCGTCACGTCGGAGAGCTTGGCGCGGTTCTGAATGCCGGTGCCGTATAGCTCCAGGATGGCGTCGCCCGCGTCCACCGCCAGGGAATTCGTGACGCACGGTCCCGTGGCCGGCGGCGCCGGGCAGGTGAACGCCGCGGTCTGGCTGCCGCCCGTCATGAGGTACGCCGCGGCTACGCCCTTGCCCGTCTGATTGGCGGAGAACAGCGCGGGGGCGACCGCGGCCACCGTCACCGAGCTTTTCTGGGGACCGCTCGGCGCGCCGCCCGCCACCGCTCCGGCGCAGGCCGTGGTCGGGGATATGGTGAAACTCGCCGCGCCGGTGGCCACCAGCCGCGGCATCTGGGCGTTGATCTGCGCCGGCCCAACATAGGCCAGCAACAGCGGGTTCTTGGCGCCGCTGAAATCGGTGAGAGTCACGCCGATCCCGTTAAGGCAGGTGGGCTGCGCGCCGGATGCGGTCGCGCCGGCAGCCAGGCCCGTGCCGAAAATGGTCACCAGAGAGCCCGGCGCCACCGGCCCCGCCGCCGTGTAACTGGCCGCCGAGACCATCGCCGGCGTGCTGGTGAAAGTGTTCAGCAGCACGGTCACGTTGCCGCTCGAAAAGTTGGCGATGGCGAGATCCAGCCGGCCATCCCCGTTGAAGTCTCCCACCGCGATGGCATACGCCTCCTGGCCTCCCGTGGGGTTGGCGTAGGGGCTGCCCGACGCTCCCTTGAACCCTCCCGCTCCATCGCCCAGCAGCACCGTGAGGGTATTGCTTCCGGAGTTTGAGATCGCAAGGTCCGGAATAGAATCTCCGTTGAAATCGCTCACCACAATAGAAACAGGCGCCGTTCCCACCGCGAACGGGCCGGACGGATCGGGCTTAAACCAACCCGTTCCGTTGCCCAGCAGCACGGTCACATTGTTGCCGTTCAGGTTGGCGATGGCCAGGTCCAGGTTGCCATCGCTGTTGAAATCGCCCACCGCGAGCGAGGTGGGGCGAAGTCCCACCGCGAACGGGCTGGCCGTGGCTTGCGTGAAGCTGCCCGTTCCATCGCCCAGCAGCACCGTCACGGTGTTGTCGAGTTCGTTGGCGATGGCGAGGTCCAGGTGGCCATCCCCGTTAAAATCTCCCACCGCCAGCGAACTGGGGCTGTTCCCCACTGCGAAGGGGCCGTGCGCCGCCGGCTTGAACCCGCCTCCCGGCTGGCCCAGCAGCACGGTTACGTTGTTGCTGTCGCGATTGGCGATGGCCAAGTCCGGATAGCCATCCCCGTTGAAATCGCCCACTGCCACGGAGCTGGGATGAGTGCCCGCCTGGAAGGTGCTGCCGGGCTGCTGGAAGGTACCGTCTCCATTGCCCAGCAGCACGGTTACGGTGCCGTCGCCCTCGTTGGCGGCCACCAGGTCCAGGTTGCCATCCTTGTTGAAGTCCGCCGCGGCGATGGAGATGGGGTTCTGTCCCACGCGGATGGGGCTGCCGGCGGTGAACCCGCCCTTGCCGTCGCTCAGAATCACGGTCACGGTGCCATCGTTCAGGTTTGCGACTGCCAGGCCGGGAATGAGATCCCCGTTGAAGTTACCCGCCACCACCGAAACCGGCGACTGTCCCACCTGAACCGGGAACGGCGGATTAGGCGCCGCGACGAACTGGGCGCCCGCCGGGCCGGACGCCGCCATCAGGATGCCGGCAATTCGAAGAAACCATGTGATTCTATGTATCGCCACCGCTAGACTCCTCTCCCATGCAAGATGCCAACCGGCCCGCTGGAGCCCCAGTCTTCCCGGCTGGCCGCCCATTTGATTTGACTTGCAATTCCCCAGATGTGACTGTACCATACATGATAATTGTTTGATATCCTTTTCCGGGAGGGTGGAATGCCTCGAATCGGGATCGCCATATTCATCTGCGCGGCCGTACTGGTGGGGCACGGCGTTGCGCAAACCGTAGCGCTCGACGCCAAGGCCGCTCTGGCGGCCGAGTGGATGGACGACAAAACCGCCGCGAATGGGGCGGCGCACTGCCTCAGGGCGCTCGATCTGTATACCGCCGACACACCGTCGCCCGCCCGCGCCGTCCTGGAACTGGTTGCGGGAGCGCCGGCCGCGAACGGTGCGCCCGACCCGGGGAACCTTTATCCTTTGGCGCAGGACCTCGGGATATTGCTCGCGGCGCTGACCAACGCCTCGCGGACCGTTCCTACCCAGAAGCCGGACATCGATGCGCTTTTCGTGACCGCCGGCAACCGCATCGGGGCTTTCTACGTGAGCGATCCGGGAGGGCTCTACCGGGAGGTGAGTCTCCAGTCCAGCCACAATCCCGCACGTGCCCTTTTCGTCCTGTTGAGCGCCCACGCGGCCGACCCCGCCATCATGGAGACATTCCGCACTTGTTACCAGATCGATCGCGACCGGCTGTTTCGCCTCGTGAGCGACCACTTCCGCTAGATCGAACCCGCACTCGACCATGCCACACTTACTTCGCCATTCCCGACTCCATCCCGCCCGCGCCCGGCGCCGCCGGCTCCCTGGCGTGCTCCTGCTGTCCGCCGCCATCATGTGGGGACTGCCGCTGAGCTGTCCCGCCCAGGACGATTTCGCGTTTCATTCGTGCACTGCCAGTCTGGGCGGCGGATGGACCCAGCGCACCGGAACCGCCGCCAACAGCCTGGACGCCGGCTGGAATTTTCAAGCGGGAGGCGGATTCGCCGTCTGGTCGCACTCCACTCCCGGCCGCAATACTCAGGATCATAACTGGTGGGCGCTTTTCATCGGCGCTAACTTCATGTTCGACGGGATGGGAGTTACCAACGCGGCGCTGCAGCAGGCCAGGATCTCGAACCCTACTAACGTCGGGCTGCTGGAAGCCACCTCGGCGCGGGCGAGGTTCTTCAGCGCCACGCTCGATCCGACGCTGCGCATTCCCATCTCGCCGAGAGTCAGCCTGTACGGGCTGGGCGGCTTCGGCTGGTTCCGGCGCAGCATCGTGTTTACGGGAGCTTCCAGCCAGGGCGCGCTGCTCGAGCCCGGCGGCCCGACGGTGTTCGGAAGCGGCGGGAATTCGGGCGTTTACGATTTCGGCGGCGGGATTAACGTCAGGCCGTGGAAGCGGGCAGGCTTGACGGTCTACGCGGAGGCGCGCTACTACCATGGATTGGCCGTCAACAACGCGAGTACGCTGGTGCCGCTTTCCGCCGGCGTCCGGTGGTAACACGTGGCGAGGATTCCACTCATCATGCGAAGCTTTCGACTTATCTGGCCGGTAATTGGGTTGGTCCCGGCGGCGCTCTGGGCGCAGGCTGCCGCCGACACCGGCAAAGACGCGTCCACCAAGGCCGGGGCTAACCCGGCGGCCACCGCGCCGGCAGTTGCCAAGCCCGCGGCCACCGCGCCGCCGGCCGCGGACGCGGCAGTTGCCAAGCCCGCGGCTACCGCGCCGCCGGCCGCGCCCGCCGCCACCGCGCCGGCAGTTACTAGGTCCGCAACTACCGCGCCGCCGGCCGCAGACGCGGCAGTTGCTAAGCCCGCGGCTACCGCGCCTGCCGCCGCGCCTGCGGCCAGCGCGCCGGCAGTTACTAAGCCCGCGGCCACCGCGCCCGCGGCCGCAACCGCGCAGGCGGATAACCGGCCGTTCGGGAAGTATCTTGTCGAGATCCTCAACTTATCGCCCGATGGAACTAACACCGTGCGTTTTCCCGCATCGGCTTCGGATCGCCTCTTGCCGCAGACGATTACCCTGCGGCTGGCGCCTTGCCCGTCCGCCGCGGCGCCCGCTCCCGGCGCCGCCGCCGGTCCCCTGGCAAGAGGCGCGACGTTCTGCGTCCAGGCAACGTCGGATTCCAAGCCAACGGTCGCGCAGATCGCGGTGTCCGGCGCGGAAGCAGTCCCGGCCTCGCCCGCTGCGGCTCCGCCCCTGCCGGCAGGGACGCAGCAGTACAAGCAGAAGGGAAACGGCCCGGTGGTCATACGGGCCACCGAAGCCGGTGACGCGCATTATGCGCCGGCCACGCCCGTGGTCCTGATTCTGCAGGTGGCCGATCCGCCGGCGTCCACTCCCGCCAAGCCGGATCCCGACTGCGCCGGCCTCGGTCTCGCCGCGCCCAGCCCGGATTCGACCCCGATCGATCTGCCGGGAATCGTCAGCCTGATCGGCAACCCAACTCCCTTTCAGCTCGTTCCCCAGGGGGATAACGCCATCTTCATCTACGCCAGCCGGCTTCCCACTTCGAAAGAAAGAGACGAACTGCTTCCGCAGATCGAGGCCCAGATCGCGGAGTTAGCGCCGCGGACGGCCAAATCCCTGGGAGTTACGCTGACGCCGAAACCCTTCAGCGTGGAACTCGACATCGCGCACTCGGCCGCGCTGGGCGATCCCGCCACGCGCATTTCCGGGCTCAATTACAGCGGGTTCACGGTTCAGGATGTGGGCAGCGGCCGGGTGCGCATCAAGGCGTCGTCGCCGCCGAAATGCGCCGACTGGAAGGCGTTCCTGACGGCCATCCGCAACATGCAATGGCAGGTGGCTCCCGAACCGTTCCAGATGAAGCTGTATTACCTGTCCTCCACCGATGCCGCTACCGCGTTTACCGCGCTGGCGGGTGCGTCCGGCGGCTCCGCCGGTTCCACTCCGGCTGCCGCGACCGGCAGTGCAGCCTCCGGCAGTAGCGCATCCGCCAGCGGGAGCGCGGCCGGCAGCGGCACGGCCGGCGGCGCATCCGGCGCGGCGACGGTCTCCATCAACCAGCCGCCGGGAAGCGTGATCGAACTCAAATCCGACACCACCCCATGCGTGGTAGCGGGCCTGACGCTCGCGAACGGCAGCGCCTGCGCTCCGGCATCCGCATCGGCTTCCAGCGCGGCAGCCGCCTCGCCGGCGTCCTCGGGCGGAGCCGCGGCGGCCGCCAGCGCGCCCAAACCGCCGGCCATGGCTTCCATGGGCGTGGCGGCGGGCACCGGCGAACAGAATCCCTCGGACCTGCTGGTCTTCTCCGACGCCAATCCCGGCGACGACGCCGAGGTGCGGGAGCGCAAGCGCATTCTGGCGCAACTGGATCTGCCGCGGCCGGAAATGGTCATCAACGCCTGGGTCATGCAGAATTCCACCGTCAACCCGCGCGCCATGGGCGTCTTCACCAACACCGTCAGAGACCTGGTGGCCGGTTACAACGACGCGCTGGAACTGGTGGTGCTGGGCGGCTGGGCTTCCGTCAAGCGGCAGACCGGGGACCCGGCTTACTTCGACCGGGACTTCTATAACTACATCGCCGGCCAGTATCTTGCCGATACCTATGTGGAATCCACCGCAACCGACAGCCAGGCGCTGGCGCAGAACTTTCTCAGCACCAGCCCGGCTCACCTGGCGGACGATCCCGAGAAGCGCACCGATAAGTTCGGGATTTGCCCGGCCGACCGCTATTGCCTGGGTTACACCACCCTGTTCCAGCCGCTCAAGCCGCGCCTGACGGATTTCCTGCTGACCCTGATCGCCGCGGCGGATCCGCTGGGCCGGACCGAAACGGCGATCCAAGCGGTCGAGGGAAACCGCAACCCGGTGGAGACGGAGCGGGGATGCATGACGGCCGCGGCGGGCGTTCCACGCGAGGCGCAGGACCGCTGCCGGGCCATCTGGAACGATCTGGGGCTCTCTCGCCAGGCGCAGGCCTCCGACGCGGGCTGCGCCGCCGCCGATTACCGCAACATACTGGGCTCGCTGACGCATCCCGAATCGGGCGGCCAGCCCCGGCGCAGCCCCCGCATCTACCTGGCTTGTTTCCAGGCGGCCGCGCGCACTTACATGCCGCATGCCGGCCTGTTGCGCAGCGCCATTGCCGATTTTCTCTTCCATTACAAAATGAGCCAGCAGTATCCGCATGAGTTCGCGCCGTACGAATTGAGCCAGAGCGCCAACGGTTTGAACTCGACCCTCAGCCCGCTGATCGATGCGTTCAACCGCGACATCCTGGCGTTTCAGACCTTCATGCGCGCCGACGTTCAATACCAGGTGGACCGGCTGAACCACGAGGGCGACCAGCGCTGTTGCGTGAAGCGCCTGTTCGGGCTCGACAAGCCTTCGTTCTTCAACGATGGCCTGGTGACGGTGCGCACCATTTCCGGCCAGCCCACCACGGTGGGCACCACTTCGCAGAGCGTGCTGGATGTCAGCACCGCGCCCACGCTATCCAACCTGCTGAGCGGCATCGGCAGCCCCGCGAGCGGCGCCGGCGCCAACGCCTCGCCGCTGGCTTCGGTTCTGAAAACCGGGCAGCCCGACGTGGCGCTGCTGGCGGGAGTGCTGAACGCTTACCAGACGGCCTCGGCCCAGTTCGGGCGCCAGTTGCAGCTCACGGTGGTGCCGCGCAGCCTCAGCACGGCATCCTCAGCGGAGATTACGGTAACCCTGAACGCCGATGAGACGGCCGGCGGATCGGTCTATTCCGGCGGCCCGCCGGGCGGCACGCCGCCCAACACCTCGCGCGTCGCCAGCCACGACATTTCGACGCGCATCCGCGTGGAATCGGTCAAACTGTTCGAGGTCTCGTCCTTCTCGGCGATCGTGCAGCGCTCCCGCTCGCGCTTCCCGCTCATCCCGCCTTTCGTCGAGATCCCGTACATCGGGACGCTGGCGGGCATTCCCATTCCCGGCGCCAGGGAATACCATGGCAGCACCGCCGTGATGAGCGCCATGGTGGTTCCCACCGCCGCCGACATTGCCTACGGTTTGCGGTTCGTTCCCGACCAGGTGGTGGATGGCGATCCCGGCAAGTGCAGCTATATCAAAGATTCCGCCGGGCAGGATGTGAAAAACGCCTGCCGGTTCCGCCGGGCCGTATCGCTGCTGGATTTGAATCGGCAGCCGATCGGGAATTTCCACCGGTCGATGATCAATTGTTTCGCCACGGATATGACCTCGCCCTATCCCGGCTCCGCCGCTTTGAGAAACATCGCGGACCAGAGCGCCTGCAAGGCCCTTTCGTTCGACGCCGTCCCGCGCTCCGCCTATTGAATTGTTAATTCGATAACCGATTTGCCGGAGCCCGGCGCAGGCCGTTGAAGGCTATTGATTTGCAATTGAAAACGGAGTACGATTCTTTCACTATGGCTCCCGTTCCTCCCAACTTACCTCCCGATCATGCGGCCGATTTCTTCCCTACGGTTTTCGACGAAGAGCAGAAGCTCATCGCGGCCTCGCGCCACCAGCGGGGCGTGCCCAGGGAAGACCTGGACCCGCGGCAGGACCTGGTGGGGCTGGCGTTCTCTGGCGGCGGCATCCGCAGCGCCACCTTCAACCTGGGCGTGCTGCAGGCGCTGGCCAAGCTGAAGATTCTGCACTATGTGGACTACCTGTCCACGGTTTCGGGCGGCGGGTATATCGGCGGCTGGCTGGCGGCCATGATTCACCGGCTGCCGGGCGGAATGAGCGAGGTGGAAGAGGGCCTGGATCCGGACAAGGTCAAGGAGCATGGCCTGACGCAGAAAGCCATCGCGTACCTGCGCACTTACAGCAACTACCTGACTCCCAAGGTGAGCCTGCTGAGCGCCGACACCTGGTCGATGCTCACCATCTGGTCGCGCAACACGCTGTTGAACCTGGTGACCTTGGTGGCCGGGATCGCCGCCGTGACCCTGTTGGGGCGCCTGCTGGGGTTGGGAAGCATCGCCGTCACCAAGGGGACTGCGCCGTTCTGCCGCGCATTGGGCGTGGTTTTCTTCGGGATTTCGGCGGTCACGCTGGCGCTGGCCCTCCGCGGCTGGGGGCCGATGCAGAAGCGCCGCGACGACAAGTGGGTGCAGGGGCTGGTGATTCTGCCGGCATTTCTGGGCGCCATTTTGCTGACCTTCGCCGTCTCCGCCGAGCCGCTGGAGCAGTGGTGGTGGTGGGGCCTGGTGCTGTCGCTGCTGTTTCTCGGGCTGCAATGGCTGGCGGACTTCTGGAAGTGGTTCCTGCGCATCAACGAGGGCAAGCACGCGAAGTTCTGGGGCTGGGTGCTGCAACTCGGCGTGGCGCCGGTTTCCGGGTTCGTGACGGCGTGGCTGTTTCTCGCCATTTCGTGCGTGGTGCACCAGTGCGACAAATGGCCGGCCGCCAAGTGGCTGGTGTTCACGCTGGGGCCGCCGGCGGTGCTGGCCGCGGTCACGCTGGGCATCGTGGTCAACGTGGGGCTGATGGGGCGCGACCTGCCGGACTCCACCCGCGAGTGGCTGGGGCGGCTGGGCGCCTGGGGCATGATCTACGGCGCGGCCTGGCTGGCGTTCTTCGGGCTGGCCTTCGCGGGTCCTCTGGGGCTGAAGGTGGGGTGGAATGCCATTGAGGCCTGGGCCAGGACCACCGTCACGGCGGCGTGGGTTATATCCACCATCGGCGGCCTGCTGGCGGCCAAGAGCTCCAAGACCGGGGGCGAGCAGGGCGGCGGCATCCTCAACCTGGTGGCGTTGGCCGGCCCGGCGGTATTCATGCTCGGGTTTGTGTCGCTCATCGGGCTGGGGATTCACGAGTTGACGGCGGTGCGGACCCCCGTCTCCACCACCACCGTCGCCACCTGCACCGGCACCGCGAAACTGGCGCCGGCCGGGTCGATTACGGTGACTCTCGATTGCCCGGGCGGAGCCAAGAAAGCCGAAGTTTCGCCGGCGGACCGGTACTGGGGCGAGATGAACAAGCAGGTTTGGTCCAGTTGGGCGCGGAACCACGAGCACGGCCCCCACGGCGTCGGTTGGTACCAGGGCCTGTCGGAACTGCTGCTGCTGGCGGCGGCGATTACGGTGGTGATGTCGTGGCGGGTGGACATCAACGAGTTCTCGCTGCACTATTTCTATAAGAACCGGCTGGTGCGGTGTTACCTGGGGGCTTCGCGAAAGCCGCGCGGGAACCCGCCCAATCCGCTCGAAGACGAGCGCGATCCGAATCCGTTTACGGGCTTCGATCCGCACGACGACTTCCCGCTGAACCTCCTGGGCGACCGCCGGTTCAGCGGTCCGTTCCCGATCCTCAACGCCACCCTTAACGTGAGCAGCGGGCGCAACCTGGCGTGGCAGGAGCGCAAGGGCGCGTCTTTCATCTTCACGCCGGTCTACTGCGGGTACGACGCCGGGCGGGATGTCTCCGGCGGCGAAAACGTCTCGGGCACCGCCGCCAGCCGCAGCTCGCGGCTGGGCGGGCTGGACGAGGGAGCAAAACCGCGCACCGGATACCTGCGCACCGACCTGGTGGCCAAGACCAGGCCCAAAGAGGAGAAGCCGGCCGACGCGCCGGGGCCGAAGAGCGAGGGCATCCGCCTGGGAACCACGGTGGCGATTTCCGGGGCGGCGGCCAATCCCAACCAGGGGTATCATACGTCCACCGCGGTGGCCTTCCTGATGACCGTCTTCAACGCCCGCCTGGGATGGTGGCTGGGCAACCCGGCCCGCCCCGACACGGCTAGCCATAGCGGACCGCAATTCGGCCTGGCTTACACCGTGGCGGAACTGTTCGGAACCACCGACGCCGACAGCGCTTATATCAACCTGTCCGACGGCGGCCACTTCGATAACATGGGGCTGTACGAGTTAGTGCGGCGCAAGTGCCGCTACATCATCGTGTGCGACGCCGAACAGGATGAGGACCTGGCCTTCGGCGGCCTGGCCACGGCCATCCGCATGTGCCGCACCGATTTCGGAGCGGAGATCGATATCCACCTTGACCAGATCGCGCGCCAGCCGGACAATAAGCCCGAAAGCTTCTCGGGGTGCCACTATGCGGTCGGCAAGATCGCTTACAAGGACGCCCCGCAGGGCAGGCTGGTCTATCTGAAGGCGTCGCTGACCGGAGACGAACCGGCGGATGTGCTGGGGTACCACAAGAAGGTGCCGGTGTTCCCGCACGAATCCACCGCCGATCAATGGTTCGACGAATCGCAGTTCGAGAGTTACCGGGCGCTGGGGTGCCACATCGCCGATATGGCGCTGGGGCACGGCCGGCCGGGCCTACCCTCCACCACCAAGCGGCGGTTCTTCGGCGATCTGACGGGATGCCCGGAGCCGAAGAAGCCGGCGGCGGGAAAGGCGTAAGGGCGGCGGACAGGGGCGCGGCCCGCGCCGCTATCGATAGGCGTACAGGTTGCGATGCAGCCGGTCGAGCCGCGTCACGCTGCCCGAAAGCAGGGTCATCAGCGCGGCGCGGTTGTGGTTGCCCACGCCGCCGGCGAGCTGCCGTTCCAGGTCCTCGACCACGTCCTGCAGCGCGTCCAGGGCGCCGCACAGGGGATCGCATTTCGCGGCGGGCTCGGGTTGGGCGGCCGGTTGGGGCGCGGGTTTGGGCGCGGGTGGGGCCAGCGCCAGCCGGGCCTGCCGCCGCAGCTTGCCGACCGCTTCCGCCAGCTTGACGGCGTTGTGCGGCGCGATGGGGATGGCCTCGCCGGCGTGCTCGACTCCCTCGGCGCTCACCGAGCCGGCGATCAGGCGATAGTCTTCCGGCGCGATGGGGATCAAACCGGCCAGGTGGAAGTAAGTTTCGCCGAACTCTTCCAGCAGCCGGATGGTCTTGTCGGCCAGCGAGCGGCTGATGCCCAGGCGCGCGGTGCAGAAGGCATCCCAGGTCAGGCCGAAGGCCTTGTACTTTTTCCCCTCCCGCAATCTGAGGAGGCAGTGGGCATCGGCCGCGGAGCAGCGTCCGGCCATGCCACTGAATGCCTGTTTGCGTCCCAGCCAGGCTCCCAAATCGACCGCGTCTTCCAGGTTCGTTGCGTCCATAAAACCCCTCCCGAAAAGCAAAAAACCGCCATTCGTGGCGGTTTTTAGAATCATAACTATTTAAGAATCAATCAGTTGGGAAAGAAAAAATCGCCACGCGCGCGGCGGTTTCTGCGTCCACCGATCTACTCTCCAACCACATTGTACCTGCCGCTACCCGCGATTCGGCCCTCCAGGATTTCGCCCGCCGCGCGCAAACCCTTGACGCACGGCGACTTGAGGCCCGCAAAATAATCTGAAGATTGGTGTGACCGCACCACCCAGCGCCTTCTTCGCAGGCTGCGCCGGTTTTGTGGGGCAGGTTGTCAACCTGCGGCCGCGCCCAGAGGGCACCCGCAATCGGCCCGGCGAGCGAAGCTCGCCCAGTCCCTTCGGAAAGCCCACTTACTCCGATCGCGCCTACTCTGCCCCACAAAGCCGCCCGCCCCACGCCGCGCCCCGATTGGCTGTACCATATGGCGTTGGAGGAACCACGCATGAACTCGAAGATTACGCGCCGCGGGCTGCTGGGCGGCATGGCGGCGGCGCCCGCCTTGTGGCTGCGCCGGGCGAGCGCACAAAGCCAGGGGGCGGCGCAGATCGCCGCCGGCCCGTTCCAAGCCGACTGGGGATCGCTCGCGCAGTACCGCGCGCCCGATTGGTTCCGCGACGCCAAGTTCGGCCTCTGGGCGCACTGGACGGCGCAATGCGTCCCCGAGCAGGGCGACTGGTACGCCCGCAACATGTACATTCAGGGCCACCCGCAGTACAACTACCACGTGGCGCACTACGGCCACCCGTCGAAGTTCGGCTTCATGGAGATCGACAACCTGTGGAAGGCCGAGAAGTGGGAGCCCGAAGAGCTGATGAAGATGTATGTGAAGGCCGGCGCCAAGTATTTCACCGGCACCGCCAACCATCACGATAACTTCGACTGCTACGACTCCAGATATCACGAATGGAATTCGGTGCGCGTGGGGCCTAAGAAGGACATCGTGGGCATCTGGGCCGAGACCGCGCGCAAGCACGGGCTGCGCTACGGCATCACCAACCACTCGTCCCACGCCTGGCACTGGTTCCAGGTGGCTTACGGCCACGACCTGGAAGGCCCCCTGGCCGGCGTGCCCTACGACGGCTACCTCACCCGGGAGCAGGGCGCCGGGAAATGGTGGGACGGCCTGGACCCGCAGCACCTGTATGCCGGCCCCAGCTTCCCGCTGCCCAAGGGCATCGCCAGCATCAAGGAAGCCAACGACTTTCACAAAAAGTACGACGGCGTGTGGCACGAGGAAGCGCCCGCATCCAATCCCGAGTTCGTCAAGCGCTGGTTCCTGCGCTGCCAGGACCTGGTCGATAAGTATCGGCCCGACTTACTGTACTTCGACGACACCGAACTGCCCCTGGGACAGGCCGGCCTGGACATCGCCGCCCACTTCTATAACTCCAACCTGCGCAGCCACGGCGGCCGGCTGGAGGCGGTGTTGAATTCCAAGGGCCTCAAGCCCGAACACGTGGGCACCATGGTATTGGATATCGAGCGCGGCCGCGCCGACCACATACTGCCGGCCGCCTGGCAGACCGATACCTGCATCGGAGACTGGCATTACAAGCGCGCCCTCTTCGAGAACCACACTTACAAAACCGCCGCCACGGTACTTAGCATGCTGGCCGACATCGTGAGCAAGAACGGCAACCTGCTGCTCAATATTCCGGTGCGCGGCGACGGCTCCATCGACGACGACGAGGTGAAGGTGCTCGACACCCTGGCCTCCTGGATGCCGGCCAACGGCGAGGCCATTTTCGCCACCCGCCCGTTTACGATTTTCGGCGAGGGCGCGCCGGACGTGAAGGGCTCCGGCAACTTCAACGAGAACGTCAAGCGGCCGTACACCGCCGGGGATATACGCTTCACCACCAAGGGCGATGCGCTCTACGCCATCGTGCTGGCCTGGCCGGCCGACGGCAAGGTGATCATCCGGACGCTGGGCGCGGGGAGCAGCCACTATCCCCGGGAAGTGGGCCGCGTGGAGCTGCTGGGAAGCCAGGGCGCGCTCGCGTTCGCGCGCAGCCCCGAAGGCCTGACGGTGACGCTGCCCGAGGGCAAACCGGGCGATCTGGCCTTCGCGCTGAAGATACAGGCGAAGTAAGCGGCGCGCGCACCGTTGCGTAATCTGGCCGGAAACACAGTTTCACGCAAAGGCGCAAAGGCGCAAAGAAAACTATTGGGTTCTTCTTTGCGTCTTTGCGCCTTTGCGTGACAAGCTGTTTTTTTTTACCCGTTCCCGCAGCCGCGGCTCAGGTCCACGCCCTTCGTGGCGGTGTAGTACTTGGCCAGCATGTTGGGGTTTTCCCAGGCGGGAAATGTCTCGGGATGGCGCCAGTAGTCGAAGAACTGGCGCGTCACCTGCGCGAAATGGGCTTCGTGGCCCACGCGGTAGGCGGCCGGGATCGCGACCCGCCAGCGGTCTCCCTGGCGCTCGGCGGCCAGGCCCGGATACCGGCCGGCCAGGGCCGCGATCCGGGCGGCCAGCGCGGCCTCCACGCCGCCATTGTGGGGCGTCACGTACAACTCGGGCTGGAAGTTTTCCTCCCGGCCCTGCCGCACCTCCACGTCCGATCGCGAGCCGCGGTAGAGGGCGTAGTGGGTGTCGCCCGAGCCGGCCGGCGCTTCCCAGCGCCACAGCACATCCAGCTTGCTGTGAATTCCCCGTAGCGCGTAGGTCAGGCTGGTGTTGCAGTAGTAATCGAGCGCCTCGCCGGGTTGGCCGGTCACCTGGCGGAACTGCTCCGCGCCGATGGGCGTCGGCCAGCGGCTGGCGGCCAGCAGTTGGATATCGGCGCGGTAATCGATGGCGCGGCCGGGAAACAAAGTCCACTGCGCCAGGTCCACCAGGTGCGTGCCCACGTCGGCCAGCGCCTCGCCCTGTTCGTGGATGTCGAAGAACCAGGCGGGGCGCGGGTTGGGCGCTCCCGCCACCAGTTTCAGAATGTGGTGCACGCTTTCCATGCGGACGGCGGGGTCGCCGGGCGTTCCCGCAAGCGGATCCCCGAAAACTTCGGGATCGTTGACCAGTTCGCGCTGCAGCATGGAAGAGATCTCATAGCGCTCGGTCATGATGTCGTAGGCCAGCAGCCCGCCGCGGGCGGCGGTGGCAAGCGCGGCTTCGAGCGCCCCCAGATCGGCGGAGCGGACGATCCACGGCTTGTCGGCGAGCACGTTCAGGCCGGCGTCGAGCGAGGCGCGGATGCGTTCGATCTTGCCGCGGTTGCGTCCCGAAAGCACCACCAGGTTGCCGGGCCGGTCGCGCAGCATGCGGGGCAGGGAATCGGGGCCGGCGTGGATGTCGAGTTCCCAGCAGGTGGGGGACTCGGGCCGCTGGTTGAAGCGGGCGATGCGCTTGAGATGTTCGATCAGGTCGCCGTCCAGCGGCGCGTAAACGGCGGCGCGCCGGGAAACGCCCGGATACATTTCCTTCTGCACCAGGGCGGCGTGGAAGTGGCCGGGGTCGAGCGCGATCAGGCGGAATTCGTCCATGGAAAGCCAGTCTAGCAAGTTCCGCGCCGGGGGCCGGGGCGGCGCGCGAGGCCTCGCGCAAGATGGTCAGATGACCACTTTCCTGGTACAATCGGAATTGTATGCAGGAACGGGTGGTCAGCGCGACGGAATTCAAGGCCAAGTGCCTGGCGTTTCTGGACGAGATGGACCGGCGCGGCGGGCGCATCACCATCACCAAGCGGGGACGGCCCGTGGCGGTCGTCGGCCCGGTGAAGAGAACGCCGTTCAAATCGTCGAAGGGCTCGTGGGTCGGCAGGGGCAAGATCGTTGGGGATATCGTTAGTCCCGGCCCGTCGCTCTGGGAGTGCCTCCGCCGGGACTAGGAGCCAGCGCATGGAGCCGCGATTCCTTCTGGATACCCATGTTCTGCTTCGCTGGCTGATGGAGCCTCGGAAGCTGTCGCATGCACAGCGGCGCGCGATTGAGAACGCCGAACGGAACGGGCAGGCGGTCGCCGTCAGCGCGGTAAGCCTGGTGGAAATCGCGGTCCTTGCGAGCGGGATCGAGCCTCGGATCGACATCCGGCCCGGCCAGTTCTTCGAGGAGTTGCAGGCCAATCCGTTTTTTCAGTTGCTGCCTCTCACCTATGAGATCGCCTCCGAGGTGGCTTCGCTCGGAGCAAGTCTTCGCGACCCCGCCGACCGCGCCATCGTGGCGACGGCGCGGGTCCACCGGCTGAAGCTGGCGACCTCCGATCAGCGCATCGTCGAATCGAAACTGGCGCAGGTGGTGGAGTAGCGGCGAACATGAATCGGCGCCGGATGGGACCGCCGTTTGTTTTGCTGGCACTGGTTTCCGCCGGGCTTTCCGCTTGCGCCTACCGGCTGCCGCCGATGACCCCGCCCTCGCTGCCGGGCCTGCAACTGGCCGCCCCGTCGCCCGAGCGGTACGTGGTGCGCCTCGAAACCGGCGGCGTCAAGGACTACGCGGTGCCCCCGGACGGGCGGCTTACGCTGGAGGTGCCGGGGTACGGGTACCGGTGCCGGGTCTACCTGTTCAACTGGATCAGGGTGGGCGGCGGAGCGGACCCATTGAAGGCCTGGCGCGTGGAGGCGATGGCCGGCGGCAGGTCCGTTGGAAAGCTGCCGCTGGGCAAGTTGCTGCGCCTGCCGGTGGACGAGAACGGGCGCCACGTCTGGCGGCTGCCCGAGTAAGCGCCCGGGCGGGATTCCCTCCCGCAAACTTTCCGGCGGCGGCGGTGTCTATTACGCCATGGAGGACCGGAAATGAGACTTATGGCATGCTTGAGCGCCCTCATACTCGCCGCCAATCTGGGGGCGGCCGAACTTAGCCCGAAGGTGCTGCGCCTGATCGGGCCGGACACGTTGACGGTGCGCGGAACCGACGTCGAGCTTTTCCAGAACTCGGCGCTGAGCGAGATCTTCCGAGTGCCGCTCGATTGGGATGCCGCCACGGGGGTGCGCCAGGTGATTGGCATCGAGAACCGCACTGCGGACGGTTCCCGCTGGTTGGCGGTGCTGGTGGGCGCCAGCGCCATCCCCGCCGGGGAGGCGGAGGATGGTACCGCCTTCCAGGCTCTGGACGCCAACACGGCGGTTCACGGGGATCCCCAGAGCGTGCAGGAAGCATCTCTCCGCTGGAAGGCGGACGAACCGCCGGGAGAAATCGCCGCCAAGGTGCGCCGGCTTGCCCTGAGCTACGACAACTGGTTCCTGATGGTGAAGCCGCTCGATAAGCCCCTGATGGAGTTCCTCGGCGGGCCGGGTGCGCCTGCCTTGAAATACCGCAACGAGGCGATCCAGGCGATCGAGGAGGCGAGCGGGGGCATTCGGTTCGGAGCCCTCAACGAGTTCCACGCCGAAGCGCTCCTGAAAGCGCCCGAGGACGCCGCAGCGGTGGCGACGCTGGCGCGGTGGGTTCCCGGATTCGTGCAATTGCAGGAGCCCTGGAGCGTGCCGAGCAGGCTGGCCGACATCGCCGGCGACCTGTCAATCCGCGCCGAAGGCAGATCGGTCTCGATCTCTTTCACGCTTCCGGAAAGAGAGATGCGGGAACTGCTGAAAACGCCCGGGCGGCTGCCCGCCGAGTGAGCGCCCCGGGCGGTTTTCGCCGGCGATCCGACACGAATCCGCCTCCGCCCTGAGCCGAAAAACCGGCTCTCCTAAGACCGCTGCCCGATACCGGCCGTGGCGGATGGCTGTTAGCGTCGTAGCTGGAGATCCGGCGACATGCGATCCGCTACACCAGTCCGGCTGAAACGCCGCACGGGCGGATTCGTCCTCAGCACCATGGCCGCCACCACCGCCGTGCTGATGGAGTGCATCGGGCTGGGAATCGACGCCGGGTACCTGCAACTCGTCAAGACGCGCATGCAGAGCGCCGCCGATGCGGCCGCGGTGGGCGGAGCGCAGGAACTCAAGGCCAACGGCTCGACCAACGTGGTTTCGGAGGCCCGGAACGATGCCGCGCTGAACGGGTTCACCAACGGCCAGAACCTGGTCTCGGTCACCATCAACATGCCGCCGCAGAGCGGCAATTACACCGCCGATTCGACGGCCGTCGAGGCGATCCTCTCGCAAAGCGTGTCCCCGGTTTTCATGGGGCTGCTGGGAGTTTCGTCGATCGTGGTGAACGCGCGCGGCGTGGCGCACCAGGGCTCGGCCAACGGCGGCGGCTGCCTGTTCACGCTGGACCCTTCGGCATCCTCCGCGTTTTCGCTCTCGGGCGGCGTGCAACTGACCAGCCAGTGCGGGGTGCAGGTGAACTCCAGCAGCAACACGGCCATGTCGGTGAGCGGCGGGACCAGCCTCACGGCGCCCACCATTTCGGTGGTGGGGAATTACTCGCTGAGCGGCGGGTCGTCGATCTCGCCCTTGCCCTCGACCGGGGCGGCGGTGGTGAGCGACCCGCTGGCCAACCTCCCGGCGCCGGCGGTGGGGGCTTGCAACTATACCAGTTACAGCGTCTCGGGCGGCGCCAGCAAGACGCTGTCGCCGGGGGTGTACTGCAACGGGATATCGGTCAGCGGCGGCGCCGACGTCACTCTCAATTCGGGCACTTACATTCTGGTGGGCGGGGGCTTGCAACTTAGCGGCGGGTCCACCGTCGAGGGCGCCGGCGTCACCTTCTACAACACCGCCAACTCCACTTACGGTTATAGCGGGGTGAGTTTCAGCGGAGGAACCCACGACATCCTCTCGGCGCCCACCACCGGCACTTACGCCGGCATTTTGTTCTATCAGGACCGCAGCATCGCCTCGCCGGCGGCCAGCTCGTTCTCCGGCGGGGCCAGCGCGGTCCTCAACGGCACCCTGTACTTCCCCACCAGCACGCTCAGTTACTCGGGCGGCGCGGGCACGGCATATACAATCCTGGTGAGCAAGAAGATCAGTTTCTCGGGGGGCGCGACGTTGAATAACGATTACTCCTCGCTGCCCGGCGGATCGCCCATCAAAGGCAGCGTGGCGTTGGCCGAATGAACATGACGTGTGCGGTTCCATATGCGGCGAGGCAGGCGGCCCGGCCAGGGCGCCGGCGGGGAACCGCCCTGGTGGAGTACGCTCTGGCCACGCCGCTGCTGCTGCTGCTGCTGGCCGGCGCCCTGGATTACGGCGTGTCGCTGCGCACCGCCACCCAGGTATCGGCGGCCGCGCGGGCGGGGGCCGCGTTCGCCACCATGAGCCTGGCGAATTCGACCAATACGGCCGGCATCCAGGCCGCGGCCGTCAACTCGGCGCCCAATGTCAGCGGCATGACCGTCACTTCCGCGCGGAGCTGCCAGTGTCCCGGCGGCGGGGCGGTGAGCTGCTCGGGGAGTTGCACCGGCACCATGCTGATCTACGTGCAGGTGAACGCGCAGGCTTCCACGTCGCCGGTCCTGAGCTACTCGGGGCTGGGGTTTTCGGGCGAGACCGCCGCCCAGGTCAGCATGCGGGTGCAATGAGGGAGGCTGCGGGATGAAGACACCGATGGGGCGCCGGGCGGGCGGGCGGCGCGGGAGCACGCTGCTCGAATCCACGCTGGTGCTGCTGTCGTTCGCCGTGCTGACGGGCGGGATCATGGAGGTGGGCATCACCGGCATGGCCGCCAATGCCGTCTCGTTTGCGGCGCAGCGGGCGGCGCGATACGCCTCGGTGCGGGGCAGCGCGAGCGGCCACCCGGCGGCCAAGGCGGACATTCAGGCCATCGCCCAGCAGTACGCCGCGCCGCTCAACCCCAGCTCGGTGACGGCGACGGTCGCCTGGACGCCCAACAACGGTCCTGGAAGCACCGTGCAGGTGGTGGTGTCGTACACCATCACGCCGGCGTTTCTCCCCATCGACGGCGGCGCGCTGACGCTGAGCGGCACGGCCTGCCAGATCGTCGTGCAATAACTTGCGCAAGCCGCGGAAGCGGGAAGCTGAGAAGAGATCGGCCCGGTAGGGGGTGGGGCAGGCGCTTCCGCCTGCCAACCGGTTCCTTCGCAGCTTCCAAGTCATGGGTTGGGGTGGGCGCCGGGGCGTATCCGGTGGGGGATAAATGCGGGGAAGGCCAGCCGGAGAGAACTGGCTGGCCTTCCAGCGTCTCCCCGGCCGCGCGCCCGAGACGCGGCGGGGAGACGGAAGAGGCGGACCGCGGGAGGGCGCGGATCCGCCGCAACCAAGGCGGCGCGTGGAAGACCGTCCGCCGGCTTAGCTGACGCTGGTGTTGATGATGGAGCCGATCTTGGTGAACACGTTGTTGACGGTGGTGCTGAGGGTTGGCATGCAGGCCACCGCGGCCACCGCCACCAACCCGGCGGCCAAGGCGTACTCCACCAGGTCCTGCCCGTCGGTGTCTTTCCAGATCCGCTTCAGTAGTTGGTCCTTGATGCGTTTCATGGTGCTCGTTCCTTTCCCTTTTCCCGGCCTCTATGTGACCGCCGAGGTGATGATCGAACCGATTTTTACGAAAACGTTGCTGACCGTGGCGCTCAACGAAGGCATCGCGGCTACGGCGGCGACGGCAACCAGACCGGCTGCCAGCGCATACTCCACCAAGTCCTGTCCCTGCGCGTCGCACCAGAAGTCCATCCAAAAGGTCTTCATGACGTTTTTCCTTTGTTCCCAAAGTACTATCGGACCGGTTTTTCCGAAATTGGCGGTACCACCTAATTGCGGCCCTGATTTGACCGAGCCGGCCCTATTTCCGGTGGCGCAGCAGGGACAGCCAGGAGCCGTTCCGCTTGCCGTTTCCGCCCGGCTCCCCGGTGTTGCGAAGCTGCCGGCAGAGGGCTTCCACGCCCATGGAAAACCGCGAAGACATGGGCGCCGGCCGGCCTTCCAGCACGGCCGCCTGCAGCGCCGGCCAATCGTCGTCCAGGACGGCGTAAGGCTCCTGGGCCAGGGCGCTGCGGACGTCCTCCGGCTTCAAGCCGCGGGAAGGCGAGCAGCGGTTGAGGATCAGCCGCAGGCGCGAGCGGCCGCCCATCGACTGGTCCAGGTATTCCATGGCCCGGCGGGTGGCCGACAGCGACCCCAGCTCGTTGCCGCTCACCAGCAGCACCTGGTCGGAAAGCCCCAGAAACCCGGTCTCGGCGGCCGCCCGCGCGTCCGCCATGTCCAGCACCACCACCTGGTAGCGTTCCCGCCAGAAGACGCACAGGCCGGCCGCCGCCGCCGGGGTAACCTCGATGCGGACCGCCGGGTTGGCGGGCGCCGCCAGCACGTCGATGCCGCAGGAGCGGATGGTCATGCGCGCCCACAGGTCCTGATCCATGCGCTTCCAGTCGCGCAGCACGTCGCCCAGGTGGTATTCGGCCCTGAGCTTGAGCAGGAACGCCACGCTGCCCGACAGCGAGTCGCCATCCACCAGCAGGACGGTGGCGCCGATGGCCCCCACGTAGATGGCCAGGTGGGCCGCCACCGTGCTGGCCCCCGAGCCGGCTTTCCCGGGGATCACCGTGTAGACCGTTCCGCCGGCGGGCTCGGGCGCCAGCGCCCGCACGCGCCCCAGGCGGGTGAACAGGTTGCGCAGGGCGCCCGCGTCCGGGTCGGTGAGGAACTCGCAGGCCCCGCCGCGCAGGCAGCGCAGGATGAGATCGGCATCGGAGCGGGTGTGCAGCGCCACCACCGGAACCGCCGGCGACAGTTCGGCGATCAGCGTCTGGGCGTGCTCGGGATTGCTGGCGGCGTCCAGGAAGCAGATGTCGCAGGCGTGCTGTTGGGCGATGCCCGCGATGGCGCCCATGCGGGGGTACTCGTTGAGGGTGGCCGCCGGGAGCACGGCCAGTTCCCGCAACACCGCCAGGATGCGCTGCGCCATGGCCGGCTGGGGGCACACCACCAGCGGCGTCCAGCCGGCGTGATTCGGCGCTGCGGCCATATCCCTCCATTGGTCACATCGGCGGAACGCTGCAAAAGATGAGCCGGGGCGGGCCGCCGTTGCGCGCCCGCGGGTCCGGCCGGTTCAATTTTCGGCTGGGAGTGCCGATGAGAACTACGACAGTCCATGGATCTGAATGCTCCAGCCGCCGCGCCGGCGGGCAATTTCCGGCGCTGGCTGACGCCCTCGCTGGCGGATGTCTTCTTCGCCGCCCTGTTCCTGGCGCTTTTCGCGCGGCCGGTGGGCGTCCAAGCGCTGCTGGCGGACGGCGACACGGGCTGGCACATCCGCGCCGGAGAGCTGGTGCTGCAGGCCGGCCGCGTGCCCATGGCCGATCCGTTCTCCTTCAGCCTGCCGGGCCATGCATGGTTCGCCTGGGAGTGGGGATCGGACGTGCTGTTCGCGCTGACTTACCGGTGGCGCGGGCTGGGAGCGGTGGCGGCGCTGGCGGGGGTGGCGCTGGCGCTGGGGGCGGCGACGGTGTTCGCCCGCGTGCTGCGCCGCGAGGCGGGACTGTTTCCGGCGCTGGGGGCGGCGCTGGCGGCGGCCAGCGCTTCCGGCATACACTACCTGGCGCGGCCGCACGTCTTCTCGATTCTGTTCTACGCCGTTTCGCTGGGGGCGATCGAAGCCGACCGCCGCCGGCCGGGATGGCGGGTGTGGACGCTGGTTCCGCTGGCGGCGCTATGGGCCAACCTGCATGCCGGGTTCGCCATGCTGCCGGCCACGCTGGCGCTGGCGGCGGTTTGCGGCCCGGCCGGGCGGCGCCGGCGCTACGCGCTGCTAGCCGCGGCATCGGGCGCGGCCACGCTCCTCAACCCCTACGGCTGGCGGTTGCATGAGCACATATTCAAATACTTGAATTCCTCGTGGATTCTGGATCACGTGCAGGAGTTTCAATCGCCCAGCATCCGCACCGAGGGCGCGGTAGTGTTTGCCCTGCTGCTGCTGGGCGCGGTGGCGGTGGCCGGGCGGGCGGGACGCTGGGAAGCCGCCCTGGTGCTGGTCTGGGGCTTCGCGGCGATGCGCTCGGCGCGGCACGTTCCCTTTTTCGCCATGGTGGGCGCGCCGGTGGTGGCGTCGGCCGCGGCCGATTGGTGGCGCCGCTATGCCGCCGGCGCGCCGCCCCAATCGCCGGGACGCATTCTGTGGGAGCTGTCGCGGGACCTGGGGCGGCGCTGGAGCTTCAGCGTTTGGCTGCCGGTGTCGGCGGCGGCTTTGGTTTTCTTCGGCGCGGCCGCCGGCGCCGGTTTTCCGGACACGCGCTTTCCGGTGCGCGCGGTGGCCCGCAACGCGGCCATGCTGGCGCCGCCCGCCACGGACATGCCGCGCGTGCTGACCTCGGACCAATGGGCCGACTACCTGATCTTCCGCCTGTATCCGCGCCAGCGCGTGTTTTTCGACGGGCGCAGCGACTTCTACGGTCCGGCCGTGGGGGCGGATTACCGCCGGCTGATGGCGGCCGAAGGCGGTTGGCGGGAACTGCTGGCGCGGTACGGCTTCTCGCTGGCGCTGTTGCCGCACGATTGGGCGCTGAGCACGGTCCTCGACCGGGAGCCGGGATGGCGGCTGGTGTACCGGGACCCGGTGGCGGTGCTGTTCGCGCGCGACGGGAGCCGGCCATGAGTATGGGCGTGACGGGAGCGGGGATGGTTCCCGGTTGGCAGGCGGCAGCGCCTGCCCCACCGGAGGGACAGACGCGCCAGCCCGTCAACCCGGCGGCCCGGGGGATTGAGGGAGGTTCGTAATGCGTCTCGATCGGCGGTTCCTGGTGGTGCTTTCGGCCAGCCTGTTGTGGGCGCTGGTGGTTTCGGCGCTGTTCTACCATCTGGCCGCGGGCGCGGGAGAGCGGCGCCGGGCGGAGCCGCAGCATCTGGTGGTGGTGGCCTCCACGGCCTTGCCGGTGGGCGCTTCCATCGGCCGCGATTCGGTGCGGCTGCGGGAGATGCCGGAGGATCTGTTCCCGGCGGGCGGGTTTTCGCGCCTGGAGGACGTGCTGGAGAGGCCGGTGATCAGCCCCATCCAGCCTGACGAGCCGGTGGTGGAAGCGCGCCTGGCCGCCAGGGGCAGCGGCATCGGGCTGGCGCCGCTGATTCCGCCGGGGATGCGGGCCCTCTCGGTGCGCGTCAACGACGTGGTGGGGGTGGCCGGGTTCATCCTGCCGGGCATGCGGGTGGACGTGCTGGTGACCGGACACGGGGCGACCCAGGCGGAGACGGTGACGCGCACGGTGCTGCAGAACATCGCCGTGCTTTCGGCGGGGCAGACCATTCAGACCGACGGCAAGAGCCAGTCCATCCAGGTGCCGGTGGTGACGCTGCTGGTGACCCCGCACGACGCCGAGGCGCTGACGCTGGCCAACACCGACGGGCACGTGCAACTGGTGCTGCGCAATTCCTCGGACGGGAAAGCGGTGGCCACCTCCGGCAGCCGTTCGCGCGACCTGTACGGCGGGCCGGCGCCGGCGGAGACGGCGGCGGCGCCGGGCCCTGCGCCGGTGAGGCCGCGCCCGGCGGTGGCGGCGGTTTCGCAGCCGGTGGTGCAGCCTCCGCCGCGGGTGGTGGAGGCGCCCAAGCCGGCCGGCGAAGGGATCGAGGTCATCCAGGGCAAGGTGAAGACCGTGGAAGTGCTTCCGCGGGGGAGCGATTCCAAATGATCCCAGCCGGGAAGGCCGCGCCGGCGGAGAGCGATTGGGAGCAGCGCCTGCTGCGCAACGCCGCCAACCCCAGCGCCTTCAAACTGGAGTACCAGGAGCTCAAATTCACGCTGCACCGCAAGCTGCTGGAGCGCATCAACCTGGACGTGCTGGCGGGCATCGACGACGACCGCATCCGGGCGGAGGTGCGGGAAGCCGTGCTGGCCATGGTGCAGGAAGAGCCCACCCTGCTGACGGCCAGCGAGAAACAGCAGATCAGCGACGAAGTGCTGCACGAGGTTTTCGGCCTGGGGCCCATCGAGCCGCTGCTGGCCGACCCCACCATCAGCGACATCCTGGTGAACGGCCACCGCCAGGTATACGTGGAGCGCAAGGGGATCCTGGAGCTGACCAACGTGCGTTTTCACGACGACGGCCACCTGCTGCGGATCATCGACAAGATCGTGTCGCAGGTGGGGCGCCGGGTGGACGAATCCAATCCCATGGTGGATGCGCGCCTGAGCGACGGGTCGCGCGTGAACGCCATCATTCCGCCGCTGGCGGTGGATGGCCCGCTGCTTTCCATACGGCGTTTCGGGACCGACCGCCTGATGCCCAACGACCTGGTGGAGCGCGGCTCGCTGACGCGGGGCATGATGCAACTGCTGGAAGGGGCGGTGAAAGCCAAGCTGAACGTGGTGGTATCGGGCGGCACGGGCGCCGGCAAGACCACCCTGCTGAACGCGCTCTCGGTGTTCATTTCCCCCAAGGAGCGCATCGTGACCATCGAGGACGCCGCCGAGCTGCAGCTCAAGCAGCCGCACCTGGCGCGCCTGGAGACGCGGCCGCCCAACCTGGAGGGCCAGGGCGCGGTGCGGCAGCGCCAGTTGCTGATCAACAGCCTGCGCATGCGGCCCGACCGGATCATCGTGGGCGAGGTGCGCGGCGAGGA
>Ga0326727_10000777_pt1 | contig 127684 bp, 102 predicted proteins | sample MB2enrmetagenome_FD_207643 | JGI IMG/M metagenome (GOLD analysis project Ga0326727, IMG submission 207643) | Lab enriched peat soil microbial communities from McLean, Ithaca, NY, United States - MB29MY | ecosystem: Environmental > Terrestrial > Soil > Wetlands > Peat | place: USA: New York...
GCCACAAGCGTTACTCGTTGATGACCCGGCCCCGCAATTACTGGAAAGCCCACCTGCGCTCTCGCAAAACCACCAAAAACCAAAGCGCTTAACTACGCGCCATTCGAGGCTACCCTGAGGCTACCCTGAGGCTACCCTGAGGCTACCCTGAAGCTACCCTGAGGCTACCCTGAGTCCGCCGAGAACTGGCTTCTTCCAAGGTGAGTTCCGAGCTAACTTGAAGGAGTCTCAGGACTTGCCGGGTTCCTTGGTGAAGAGGTTTACGCCGGACTTGAGGTTGGCCTCCTTGGAGATATCCATGACCTTGATCACCTGTCCGACAGGGGCCTTCTCGTCGGCGCTGATGGCGAGCTGGAGGTCAGGTTTCTTCGCGATGGCAGCCAGAATCTCCTCTTTTAGGCGTTCAATAGTCACCGGTTTGGCGTCGGCGCCCAGGTACAGGAAACCCTTTGGGTCAATGTTGACGATCAGGGGCGGGGCTTCGCTGGCGCCGGTCTTTTTGGCCTGGGACGATTCGGGGAGGGCAAGCTTGAGGGCCGGCTGCTGCTTGAAGGTGGTGGTCACCATCAGGAAAATCAGCAGGACGATGAGGATGTCAATCAGGGCGACAATGATCACCGCGGGAGCCTGTCGCCGTTTGCGAATGTGGAATTGCATGGCTGGGTGGCGTGTTGCGTGTTGCGTGTTGCGTGTTGAGCGGAAGGCGGTGCGGGTTGGATGGCGCGCGACTCCAGACTGTAGGCTTTAGACTTTAGACTTTAGACTTCGGACTTCCTCGCCGCGGTATTGACGGCCGATAAACTCATCGCACAAGGACTCCATCTCGATCGCGATGGATTCGACCTTCTTGGTGTAGTAACTCCAGAAGATCAGCGAGGGAATGGCGATGAGCAGACCCAGGAGCGTGGCGCGGAGGATCAGCGAGATGCCTTTGGCCAACTCGGCTGGGTCAATCTGGCCGGCTTGACCGACGTTGCCGAAGGCGGTCATCATGCCCAGGATCGTGCCGACCAGACCGAGGAGCGGGGCGATGCCGACAATGATCTCGAGCACCACGAGGCCGCGCTCCAGGCGGGCGATCTCGTGGCGGGCTCGGGTCTGCATGGCATCCACGGTTTCGGCCTTGGGCCAGTCCAGGTGTTCGGCGGCGATCAGGAGCAACCGGCTGACCGGACAATCGTGCTGCTGACAGACCCGCCGGAGCATCGGCACGTCTTCGGGCGACTGGCACGATTCGACGGCGGCTTCGATTTCGACCGGCACGACCCGCCGCCAGCGCAGGGCGATGCCGCGCTCGACAATGAAGGTCAGGCCGACCACCGAGGTCACGAAGAGAAGGACATAGACAACGGGTTCCATAGGCAGCTAGTAGTAGTAAAAGGTGAACTGAATGTTGCGGGTGTCACCGAGCGTGCGGCGCATGTCGCTCGGCCAGGCGGCAAACGGAGCCGGGTCGAGCACCGCCTTCTGGCAGATCAGCCCCAGCACCTCGCCGGCAGTGTTCTCGGTCATGTTCATGTCGGTGACGCGCCCATCGTAGTGCAACTGAAATTGCAGCACCACTTTGCCCCGGCTGTCCGAGGCGTAATCCCGCTCATCGAGCAGGCTGTACCAACGCCCGGCAATGGCATCCACCAGCGCCGCATCGTACGCCCCGAACGGCGTAGCCTTGGTGTCAAAGGAGGGGACTATCGCACGGTGGCTAACCCCGCCGTCCTCCCTGATCTTCTCCCCCGGCAGCCGGCTGTCCTGCTGGCGCAAAAGGGCTTCTCTAATCGTGCGCGGGCGGGGAGGCTTGGCTTCGTTGGCGTCGCCGGTCTCATCGCGAGGCGTGGGCGCTGGCTTGGCCAGCGTCAGGTCGCCCGGCGTGTCAGCGGGTTTGGGTTTAGCTTCCGCCAGCGCCTCCTTCGGGGGCTCCGGGGGGGGCGGCTTTGTTTCCTTGGGTGGCTGAGGAGGAGGCGGTTGCGTTTCCTTCGGTGGCTGCGGGGGAGGCGTCGGCTGCAAGGGAGTAAACTCCTTGCGCGGGACATCTTCCGTCTTAACAACCTCGGTCTGCTTGCCGTCTATTTTCGGGGTGTCGGTGATCTTGTCCGCGTCGGGATTGGCCGCGCGCGCGTTCTTGTCCGAGTAGTACTTGGCCTCCTTGGGGGGCTCGGCCGTAGCTTGGGCGGGGCTCACGTTGACGAAGATCAACGGGGTCTCCTGCCGACGCGGGGGCACGAGGTTTTGCTTCGGTTTAATGAGCTCCCTTAGGAATTTGGGCGCATGCACCCACGCGGGCAAGTGCAGGTTTTGCCAGAGGTGATACTTGTTGCCGGTGTGGTAGCTGCCGTAAATCAGGAGGTGGAACGCCAGTGAGATGGCAAAGGCCCAGGCCAGGCGCGAAACCTCGGCCTGCTCCAAGCGGAATGACCATCTGGACATCCTGGCAATAAACATGTCCTATCAGTTTGCCGCAGTATGACTGCAGCGGCAACTGTTTAGACGGCACCGAGCGGCGCGGCACTCCTGCTTTGATTTGGCACATGTGGATCCCGAATGCCGAATAAGCACCTAACCGAAACTAATGCCAAGGGTCCTGCTCCCGGTTGGGGGCCGTTTGCTTACCGCTTCGGGAGTGTCCCAGGAGTGCCACGGTAGTACTACGGTGGTGCTAAGGTAGTGCTAAGTTGGTACTCCGATAGGACTCCGCGGGGATAGCTCCCCCTTTCCGAGGGTCTCCCGCCCAGAGCAGGGTTGGCTTTGCGGCCACTCGCCGGGACTGGATTTATTAATCGTCCTAATCATACCTCCCCAGGAGAGGCATGTCCGGCTCGCAGAAATGCTTGGTCGAATCCGCCCTTGTTCTCCTTTGCGCGTTTGCGGCCATCGTCCTCCCCGCAGTAGTTCTTGGCACGTCAAATGATGGGTTCCAGGCGTGTCGGCTCAGCCACCACCTGGCGGTGCGGCGGCGGGTCGGCACGGCGATTATTGGGTCATCTGAGCTGGACCGGCCTGGGCTTGCAGCTTAGCGAGGACCTGCCCTGCCGCGGAACGGACCCACCCGCGGGGGTCATTGAGCGCAGCCTCCAATTGTGGAGCGGCCCGCTGGGCCGCCTCCGAACACATCCAGTTTGGATGCAGGCGGCCCAAAGCCAATTCCGCAGCCTGCCGAACAGCCCGCTCTTCGTCGGTCAACGCCAGCACGAGCGCTCCTACGGCGGCCGGCTCGCCGATGGTGCCCAGGGCCACGGCCACAGCCTGACGGACATCGCTGTCGGTGTCGGTGAGCAAGGGCAGCAGAGCCTGAGCAATGTCCGGGTCGCGGATGCGGCCGAGGAACTGGACGGCACTCAGGCGAACTTCGAATTTGGGGTCCGCCAGCAGGCCGAGAAAATCGGGGGCGAGCGCCGGATCAATGCGCTTGGCAAGGACCTCGGCTGCCGCCAGCCGGACGCAGGGTTCCGGGTCGCGGAAGCGCTCCAGCAGTTTCAGCATGACATCGCCGCTGGCATCTTTGCCCAAGGCATAAATCGCTGAAACTCTGACCGTGGGGTCCGAGTCGTTTAGCGCCGCCAGCAAGGGCTGGGTCGCCCGGGGATCATCCACCTCCTCCAGGGCCTCGGCGGCGGCCCGGCGCTTAAAGCCGGTGTCGTGCTGCAACTCATTGACGAGCGCCTTCACCGCGGCCTGACCCGCGAACGCGGCAGCGCGAGCATGCCCGAGGGCGACATCGAACAAGGCCTGCTCTTCGCCGGTGGCAGGCTTCCAGCCAAGGCTTCGCAGGGCGGTGCCAGCGGCGGTCCGCACCCCGGGATGCGCGTCCTTCAACAAGCCGGCCAGGTGGCGGAAGCTGCGCGAATCGCCGGCCCGGCCCAAGCTGGCCGCTGCGGCTTCGCGCACGATGCTGGCTGGATCCTGGAGGGCGGTGATGCGGGCTGCCATCGCCTGGTCGTCGGAGATCCGCTCAAGTCCCTCGACTGCGGCACAGCGCACCTGGGCATCCTCGTCGCCCAAGCCCGCCAGGAGCAGTTCGAGCGCGCGCGCGAGCGTGTTCTTGGAAACGTCGAGGGATTCGATGGCCTTGCACCGCACCGCGGGGCTGTTCGATCTCAATCGTAACGTGTTCCACCAAACCATATGCGCGGTCCTGGCATTCTACTTTAATTCTATAAACGGGACAGGGTGTCTTGACCCCATACACCGTGCCTGCCGGTCCCCGGCATGGCGGCCATGCCTTGGAATGTCCTCACTGCTGGCCGCAGCGAGGGGCACCCGGCGGGTGTCCACTTCAAAGCGTCTGGCGTGCCAACGGCCTAAGCCAGTGCTTCTGGCAGTGGTGAATAGCTGTGAATAAGTTCCGCTTGAAGCCATTCCCTCTGCGGGGTAGGGAACACTGCAGCGAGGCATACGCACGAGTCCAAGTGCCGGGTTTGAGATCGTTGTCCGGGGCGTCAGGACTTGCCTATGGCAGTGATCCCGCTTGCGGGAGCGCCTATCTCATTTGCGATGCCTCGCTGTTCTTTTTGAGGAGATTCTGCTTGTGCCGCTCGGGCGGATGTCGCCCAATGCCAATATGAATCGCCGCCAATTTCTGAACACGACCGTGCTGGGGGCCGCCGCGGGCACCTGGTTACCGCTTGACACCCTTCCGGCCGCTGAGCAGCCGAAAGGTGTGAACTGGCCGATCGGTTGTTTCAACCGGCCGTGGCTCGGCAGAAATAACAAGTGGGACTATGACACCGCGCTGGAGGGCATCAAGTCCGCGGGTTACAAGCTGACCGGGCTCCTCACGCGCACGCCCAAGGAGCCATTCTTCGGGTCAGACGCAACGCCGGAGTATTTGGCCGAGCTCAAGCGGAGGATCGCGGCGCGCGGCCTGACGCCGATCATGGGGGCGCTGCGCATCAAGTTCGAATTGCCCCTCGCCGATCAAATCAAGGATACCCGCCAACAGATTGACAATGGGAAGACCATGGGCGTCGAATTCCTGCTGACGTTTGGCGCCAGCAATCCGGCGCAATACGAGGATTATTACAAGCTGATGCAGGACGCGGCGGCCTATGCCCAGGAACGCGGCTTGAAGGTGGTGTTGAAGCCGCACGGGGGTGCGAGCGGCGCGGCGGAGGAGATCCTGCGCTGCCTGGAGAAGGTCAAACATCCGAACTTCAAGATCTGGTTCGACGCTGGGAACATCATCTACTACACAGGCAAGGACCCCCTGGAGCAGCTTAAACCCATGGTTCAGCAGGTCACCGGCTTCTGCGCAAAGGATTGCGAGACAGAGCGTGGCTCAGTGTGGCTCCAATTCGGGACGGGCAAGGTGGACTTCCGGGCACTGTTCAGCGAATTGAAGCAGGCCGGCTTTAATGGGCCGCTAATGGTGGAGTGTTGTGCCTTGGGCGACACGCCAGAGGTCGTCACCTCCAACGCACGGAAGAACCGGGAGTATCTGGAGAGCGTGTTGGCGACGCTGTAAGGCGGCCGGGGAGAGAGGGTGGCGGAGTGATGGAGTGGTGAAATCCCACGACTCCATTACTCCATTACTCCGTTCCTCGACTACTTCCTTCCTGCTTCCGCGGCCCGGAGGCAGCCACCTGACCGGCGTTGGCCGTCCACCCGCCGCCCAGCGCCTTGATCAGGGAGACGCTGGCGGCAAGACGTTGTCCGCTCAACTGCACGACGCTTTGATCGAGAGTCAGGGAAGCGCTTTGGGCGATGACCACGTCGAGGTAGTTGAGCACGCCCCCCTTGTATTTGGTCAGGGAGATGTCCAGTGTGCGGCGGGAGGAGTTGAGCGCGGTGCTTTCCTTTTCGAGTTGCTGGGCGAGCAAGCGCTGGGCCGCGAGTTGATCTTCCACGTCCTGGAACGCGCTCAGGACGGTCTGGCGGTAGTTGGCGACGGCGGCGTCGTAAGCGGCGCGGGCAGAGGCAAGCTGGGCGCGGTTCCGGCCACCGGTGAACAGCGGCCACGACACCGACGGCCCCACCGACCAAACCCGGCTCTCCCAGTTGAAGAGGGTGTTGGCATCAACGGAGAGGAACCCAGCCAGCCCGTTGAGTGTGACGCTCGGATAAAACGCGGCGTAGGCCAGGCCGACGTTCGCATTGGCGGCCGCCATCAGGCGCTCGGCGGCGGCAATGTCGGGCCGGTGCTCTAGCAGTTCACTGGGAACCGCCACGGGGATGCCGGGACCCGCATCGAAGGTCTTCCTCGCGGCGGCGAGCGCGCCCTGAGTCACGCTAACCTCGAAGCCGGGGGCGGCCTGACCGCAGAGGACGGCGAGGGCGTGCAGGGTGTTGGCGCGTTGCAGTTGCACCGCGGGAATCTGGGCTTCAGTGGTCGAGAGCTGGGTTTCAGCTTGGGAGACGTCGAGGTCGGTGGCGATGCCGCCCCTGTGGCGGTTCTTGGTCAGTTCGAGCGAACGGCCGTAGGCAACCACGGTTTCCTTCAGCACCTCGTCTTGAGCGTCGAGCGACCGCAGGGTGAAGTAGTCAATGGCGACTTCGGCCTGGATGGCGAGCTTGGAGGCCTCGAGGTCATCGGCGGAGGCGGTCAAGTTGGCGCGAGCGCCTTCGACCTCGCGGCGCACGCGGCCCCAGAAATCGAGTTCCCAACTGGCATCGAGCGGAACGCTAAAGGTGTTGTAAGTGAAACCTCGGCTCGAGGAACCGGCACCCGCGGTCTGGTTGGCGCTGGCGCGCTGGCGGGTGTAGCCCGGCGTGGCCGAGAGCTGGGGAAAGAAATCGGCACGGGCAACGTTGACCAGAGCGCGGGCCTGCTGGAAATTCGCATACGCGGCCGCAAGCTGCTGGTTGTTAGTGGTCGCTAGATTCTCGAGGCGGTTCAACTCCAAGTCGCCAAATATCTCCCACCATGCGCCGCGAGGCAGTTGGGCGGAGGGTTGGGCCAGCTTCCAATTCCCCGCGTTTGTCGCAGTCGCACCCGTAAAGGACGCCGGCATGGCATTCGTGCCAAGCGCCGGCGGCCGCTGGTAGTTGGGGCCCACGGCGCAGCCCGCGAGCAGCATGGTGAGGGGGGGCAAGGTCCGAAGGCCGAAAACCGAAGCCCGAAGGAAACCCGAAACCCGAAGGCCGAAAAGGAATCGCCCAGGTTGAAGCACTGGGCCGATGCACGCCGGGTTTCCCCTCACCCCGGAGCATGGCACAGACGGCTCGGATTCAGGATTTCGGATTTCGGATTTCGGCCTTCCTTCGGACCGCGGACTTCGGGTTTCGGATTTCATATCATCGGTCACGCCGGCGCGAATTGGAGCTTCCGCTGACGACGCCAGGCCTTGACGCGCTGCCCCAGGCTCTCGAACGTCAGATAGATCACCGGCGTGGTGTAAAGCGTCAGGGTTTGCGAAAACAGGAGGCCGCCCACGACCGCGATGCCCAACGGCTGGCGCAGCTCCGCGCCGGTGCCCAGTGCAATGGCCAACGGCATCGCGCCGAACAGCGCCGCCATCGTGGTCATCATGATGGGCCGGAAGCGGATGACGCAGGCCTTGTAAATGGCGTCGCGCGGGCTGAGTCCCTCGCTGCGCTCGGCGTCGAGGGCGAAGTCAATCATCATAATGGCGTTCTTCTTCACGAGGCCCATCAGGAGGATGATGGCGATGAAGGAGACGAGGGAGAGGTCAAAGCCGCTGAACATGAGCGCGAGCAGGGCGCCGACACCGGCGGAAGGCAAGGCGGAGATGATGGTCATGGGGTGAATGAGGCTTTCGTAAAGCATGCCCAGCACCACATAGACGGCGAGCACGGCGGCCGCGATCAGCAGTGGCATATTGGCCATCGAGGCGCGAAAGACCTGGGCGGTGCCTTGGAAACTGCCCAAAACGCTGGAGGGTATTCTCAGCTCCTCAACTGCCTTCTCCACCGCCTCGGTGGCCTGGCCCAGCGACACGCCCGGCGCCAGGTTGAAGGAGAGGGTCACGGCGGGAAACTGGCCCTGGTGATTGACCGACAGGAAAGTATTGGAGGGCTTGAACTTGGCGACGGCAGCCAGCGGAACCAGAACCCTATTGGTGGAGTTGACGTAAATCTGGTTGAGCGCAGACGGGTCGAGCAAGTACTGGGGCTCGACTTCCAGAATGACGTGGAACTGGTTGTATTGCCGGTACAGGATCGAGACCTGGCGCTGGCCGAAGGCGTCGTAGAGCGTGTTGTCAATGGCGATGGGCGAGACGCCCAGGCGGGAGGCGGCGTCGCGGTCAATGACCACTGTGGTTTGCAGGCCCTGGGACTGCTGGTCGCTGCTGACGTCGCGCAGTTCCGGCGAACGGCGCAACTTATCCACCAGCAAGGTGGACCAGCGGTTGAGTTCATCGAGGTCGCCCGATTGCAGCGCATACTGAAACTGCGCGCGGCTCATGCGCCCGCCGACGCGGATGTCTTGCGAGGCCTGCAGAAACAGATTAATGCCGATGACTCCCACCAGCTTCTTGCGCAAGCGGTTGATGACCTGGTCGGCAGTCGCGTCCCGTTCGTCCCGGGGTTTGAGGGTGATGAACATGCGGCCGTTGTTGACCGTGGAGGAAGCTACGCCGGAGCCGATGAACGAGGCCATCGTGGCCACCGCCGGGTCGGCGAGGACGATCCGGGCCACCTTCTGCTGCAATTCCTTCATGGCGATGAAGGAAATGTCCTGGGCCGCGTCGGTTGTGCCCATGATGATGCCGGTATCCTGCTGCGGGAAGAAGCCTTTCGGCACGGCGCGGTAGAGCATGACCGTGGCCACCAGCGTCAGGAGCCACACGCCCAGCATGAAGCTGTGATGCTGCAGCACCCAGCGGAGGCCCGTTTCATAGTGGCCCAAGAGCCAGTTGAAGGAGCGCTCGCAGGCCCGAATAAAGGCGCCGGGTTTCCGGTAGCCGGATTCCGGCCGCAGGAAGCGAGAGCAGAGCATCGGGGTCAGCGTCAGCGAAATGACGCCCGACACGGAGATGGCCAGGGTGACGGTGACGGCGAACTCGTGGAACAGCCGCCCGATCAAGCCGCCCATGAACAGCAACGGGATGAAGACGGCGACGAGGGAGGTGCTCATCGAGATAACGGTGAAGCTGATCTGGCGGGCCCCTTTGAGGGCCGCCTGCATCGGCGGCTCGCCGTGCTCGATGAAGCGGTGGATGTTCTCGATCACCACAATCGCGTCGTCCACCACGAACCCAACGGCAATGGTGACGGCCATCAGGGAGAGATTATCAATGCTGTAGTGGCACAAGTACATGAGGGCGAAGGTGCCGGCCAGCGCCAGCGGCACGGTAATGCAGGCGATGAACGTCGGCCAGAACCTCCGCAGGAACAGGAAGATGACCATCACCACCAGCGCGATGCTGAGCATCAGCGAGAATTGCACGTCGTGCACCGAGGCGCGGATCGTCGTCGTGCGGTCGCTGATCGCGGTCAGGCTCACCGACGGGGGGATCCACCGCTTGAGCTGCGGCAGAACAGCGCGAATGCGGTCCACGGTCTCAATCACGTTGGCATCCGCCTGCTTGAAGAGCATGACCAGCACGGCGCGGTTGGTGCCGGACCAACCGGCGACCCGCGCGTTCTCGGTGGCGTCAATGGCTCGGCCCAGCGCGCTCAGTCGAATGGGCGCGTTGCTCCGCTGCGTCAGGATCAGGTCCTGGTAGCCCTTGCCTTGGAGCAACTGGTCGTTGCTGACCAGCGTGTAGGAAAGTTGGTCGCCGTCAAAGCTTCCCTTCGGCGAGTCCACATTTACCTTTTCGAGGTAAGAACGCACGTCTTCCAGGCTCATGCCCGTGGAGGCCAGCGCCCCGGGATTGATCTGGACACGGACGGCAGATTTATCGGCGCCGCTGACAAAGACCTGACTGACGCCTTCGACCTGGCTCAACCGCTGCCCGATGATGGAATCGCCGTATTCAAAGACCTGCACCGGGGGGAGAATGTCCGATTGCATCGCCAGGATCAGGACGGGGGCGTCGGCGGGGTTAATTTTGCGATAGGTGGGCGGCCCGGGCAGGTCAAGGGGCAAATCGCCCGCGGAGGCGTTGATGGCCGCCTGCACGTCGCGCGCTGCGCCGTCCACGTTCCGGTTCAGGTCGAACTGGATGGTGATCGAGCAACCACCCAGGGTGCTCGCGGAGGTGATTTCGGTGACGCCGGCAATGTGGGCCAGGCGTCGTTCCAGCGGTGCGGCGAGGGAGGAGGCGACGGTGGCCGGGTCGGCGCCGGGCAACGAAGCAGCCACCATGATCATCGGAAAGTCCACGTGCGGGATGGCCGCCACCGGCATGAAGTTATAGGCGACAATGCCGGCCATGAACAGGCCGACGGCCAGCAACGAGGTGCCCACCGGCCGGCGGATGAAGGGGGCGCAAATGTTCACGCGAAGAGAAATCCGAAGTCCGAAGGCCGAAGGCCGAAAGACGGCTGAATTCCGAAGGCCGAAACCTCCATCGCGTATCGATGCCGTGAAGTTTGGGCATCCTGGTCAATCCCGAAGGGATTGCATCCTTCAGCCCAGGGTTGCGAGGCACGAGCTACCCTGGGTTCAATCATCGAAAGCGCCATCAACCCTGAAAGGGTTGCGTCACCGCCTCGACCGGTCCGTTCTCGCCGCCACGCCATAGGATTGACGACCGTGCGGGGAACAGACGATGCAACCCTTTCAGGGTTGATACTCCAAGCCATTGCACACCCAGGGTAGCTCGTGCCTCGCAACCCTGGGCTTAGTGATCTCATCCTTTCAGGATGATGGCGGCGGAGGCACCGCGATCGGCTGCAGACCCTGCGGGTAGCAACGTCAGAGGTGCGGTCATTGGAAGCCATTCTCATAGCGCAGCAGGACCGGGCTGTTCGCCGACAGGAGGAAACACCGTTTCCTTTACCTCCACAACCGTGCGCCCGCGCCGGACCCAGCGGCCGAGCCGGTCGAGATAGAGATAGACAACCGGCGTGGTGTAGAGGGTGATTAGTTGCGAGAGCAACAAGCCGCCGACGATGGCGATGCCCAGCGGGCGGCGCAGCTCGGAGCCAGTGCCCCGCTGCAACGCCAGCGGCAGGGCACCCAGCAGGGCGGCCATGGTGGTCATCATGATGGGGCGGAACCGAAGCAGGCAGGCCTGGTAAATGGACTTTACCGGCGGCAACCCTTCGGTGCGCTCGGCATCGAGCGCAAAGTCAATCATCATAATGGCGTTCTTCTGCACGATGCCGATCAGCAGGATGATGCCGATCAGGGCCACCAGCGACAGGTTCTCGCCGCACACCATCAGGGCGAGCAGCGCGCCCACCCCCGCCGACGGCAGGCTCGAGAGGATGGTGATGGGATGGACGTAGCTCTCATAGAGCACGCCCAGAACGATGTAGATGACGATGATCGCGGCCAGGATCAGGAACGGTTCGCTCTTGAGCGAGGATTGGAACTCGGCGGCGCTGCCGGAAAAGGTCGCCACGACGGTATCCGGCAGGCCAATCTCCTGCTGCGCGGCCTGGATCGCTTTGACCGCCGCGCCCAGCGACCCGCCCGGCCGCAGGTTGAAGGAAAGCGTCACTGCCGGGAATTGGCCCTGGTGCACAATAGCCAGCGGGGCCGTGCCGATTCTAACTTTGGCAAAGGCGCTCAGCGGCACCATCTGCCCGGTGCTGGACTTGACGTAGATCTTGTTCAACGAGTCCGGTGAGACCTGGTATTGCGGCTCAACCTCCAGCACGACGCGGTATTGGTTGAGCTGGGTGAAGATGGTCGAGACCTGGCGCTGGCCGAAGGCGTCGTAGAGCGTGTCGTCAATCGCCTGGGTGAGCACGTTCAGGCGCGAGGCCCCCTCACGGTCCACCTCGACGCTGACCTGCAGGCCGCCGGATTGCTGGTCGGAGGCGACATCCACCAGCTCCGGTTGGTTGCGGAGCACATTCAGGAGTTTGGGGGCCCACTCCGACAGCTCTACGTCGTCAGCGTCGGTCAACGTGTATTGGTATTGGGTGCGGCTGATCCGGCTGTCAATTTGGACATCCTGGGCCGCCTGCATGAAGAGGGAAATGCCCTGGACCGAGTCGGTGGCGGCGCGCAGGCGGGCGATGATCTCGTCGGCGCCGGCTTGGCGGCTGTCGCGGGGCTTGAGGTTGACGTAAAGGCGGCCCGAGTTGACCGTTGAGTTCACGCTGCCGGCGCCGACGAAGGAAGCCACGGCCACCACGTCCGGGTCACGCTGCACGATCTCCGCAATGGCGCGCTGGCGGGTGACCATGTCCTTGAAGGAGATGGATTGCGCGGCATCGGTGACGCCGATGATCATGCCGGTGTCCTGCGACGGCAAGAGCCCCTTGGGCACGATGACGTAAAGCCAAATGGTGGTCACCAGTGTGAGGATCGCGACGCCCAGGGTGAAGGCCTGATGCCGCAGCACCCATTGCAGGCTGCGGTTATACCCGTCCAGCAGGCCCTGGAACATTCGTTCGGTGAGCAGATACAGCCGCCCGTGCTTCGTCTTGTCTTCCGCCTGCAACAGCCGCGCGCACATCATCGGGGTGAGCGTCAGGGAGACGAAGGCCGAAATCGCCACCGCCGCGCTCAGGGTGATGGCAAATTCCCGGAACAGCCGGCCCACGATGCCGGTCATGAACAGCAAGGGGATGAAGACGGCAATCAGGGAAAGGCTCAGCGAAATGATGGTGAAGCCGATCTGTTTGGCGCCTTTGAGCGCCGCCGGCAACGGCGCTTCGCCCCCCTCGATGTGGCGGACGATGTTCTCAATCATCACAATCGCGTCATCCACCACGAACCCCGTCGCAATGGTCAGGGCCATCAGCGAGAGGTTGTCCAGGGTGAAGCCGATCAGCTTCATGACACCGAACGTGCCAACCAGCGTGAGCGGCAAGGCGACGCTGGGAATGACCGTTGCCCAGAGCTTGCGCAGGAAGACAAAGATCACCATGACCACCAGCACCACCGCCAGCACCAGCGTGAACTGCACGTCCCGCACCGAAGCCCGAATCGTCGCCGTCCGGTCGGTCAGGACCGAGATCTTCACCGACGGGGGGACGATGGAGCGCAGCCTGGGCAACAGCGCCTTGACGCGGTTGGCAGTCTCGATGATGTTCGCGCCAGGCTGGCGCTGGATGTCCACGATGACCGCGGGCTGGCCGTCCACCCAGCCGGCCAGGCGAATATTCTCGACGTTGTCAATCACGTTCCCCACGTCGCGCAGGCGGACAGGCTGGCCGCTCTTGGAGGTGAGGATGACGTCGCGGAAGTCGGCAGCGGTAAAGATTTGGTCGTTGGCGTTGATGGCGTAGGCTTGGCGCTGGCCATCGAAGCTGCCTTTGGGTTCGTTGACGTTGTTCTGCATCACCGCGGTTCGCACGTCCTCCAGGCTGAGCCCCTGGGCGGCTAGGGCGGCCGGGTTAATGCGAACGCGGACGGCGGGCTTCTGGTTGCCTTCGATGGTCACCAGGCCGACGCCGGTGATTTCGCTGAGCTTCTGCGCCAGAACAGTATCGGCCAGGTCGTTAACTTTCTCCAACGGCAGCGTGTCGGAGCGGATTTGCAGCGTGACGATGGGGGTATCGGCGGGGTTGACTTTGTTGTAGATGGGCGGGTTGGGCATGGGCGGCAGGACGCCGTTGGCCGCGTTCATGGCCGCCTGGACATCCTGAGCGGCGGCGTCAATGTCCCGGTCGAGCACAAATTGCAGCGTAATGACGGCGTTGCCGAAGGAGCTGACCGAGGTCATCTGCGCCAGCCCGCTGATCTGGCCGAACTGCCGCTCCAGCGGGGTGGTCACCGACGAGGCCATCACCTCCGGGCTGGCCCCCGGATACTGGGCGGTGACCTGGATGGTGGGGAAATCCACGCTCGGCAGCGAGGAAACCGGCAGTAGGGAATACCCCAAGGCTCCCATCAGCAGCACGCCCGCCATCAGGAGGGAAGTGGCGATCGGGCGTTGAATGAATGGCTCGGAAACGCTCAAGTGCGGGGAGGGTTAATTGTGTCCTTAGCTCTTGGACTTCCTTGGGGCTTCGGCGTTCGGACTTCCTTCGGCCATCGGCTTTGGGGTTTGGGATTTGGCCGTCCCGTCGGCTAGCTTTACGCGCGAGCCCTGTTGCAGCTTGTACTGACCCTCCACCACGACGCGCTCGCCGGGACGGAGGCCCTCCTCGATTATATTCTCCCCTTGCTCGACTTGGGCCGGCATCGCCTGGGCCACTTTTACGGGGCGGGTCTCGACCGTTTGATCGTCCTTGACGACGAAGGCGAAGTCGCCTTGGGGGCCGCGCTGGACGACTGCGGCTGGCACGACAACGCAGCCTGGGCGGACGGTCACCAGCAAGCGGGCGTAAACGAATTGGCCTGGCCAGAGCCGCAGATTAGCATTCGGAAACGTCGCCTTGAGTTTGATCTGGGCGCTGGTGGGATCAATTTGATTGTCAATGACGGCGAGTTTGCCCTCGCCCAGCACGTTCGTGTTGTTCTGGCTGACGGCCACGACGGTCAGGTCGGGGTCGGCCCCCTGGCACGCTTGCTGAATCGGACCCAGGGTTTGCTCCGGCAGAATGAACACAACGGAAATGGGCTTGAGTTGGGTGATGACCACCAGGCCGTTAGCGTCGCTGGCATGGACAATGTTGCCCGCATCCACCTGCCGGATGCCGATGCGCCCGTCGATGGGGGAGACGATGGTGGTGTAGGCAAGCTGGACCTTGGCGCTCTCGATGGCCGCCTGGTCTGCGTTGACTGTGGCCACCAACTGGTCCACGAGCGACTTCTGCGTGTCGTATTGCTGCTGGGTGACACCTTCATTGGCCAGCAGGTCGGCGTAGCGCTTCAGGTCCACGCGCGCGTTGGCAAGCTGCGCTTCGTCCTGCCCTTTCTTGGCCATCGCCTGGTCCAGCGCCGTGCGGAAAGGATCAGGGTCAATTTGCGCCAGCAAATCCCCCGCACGCACGTCCTGCCCCTCGGTAAAGGCGATCTTTTGCACCTGCCCGTCAACCCGGGCGTGGACGGTCACCGTGTTAAAGGCCTGGACGGTGCCGATGCCGTTCAGGTAGATCGGCACATCCTTCTGGGCGACGGGGACGGCGACGACCGGGACGGGCGGCAATTCAAGTGGGCGAGCCCCCGGCCCTTTTTTATCGGCGCCCGCAGTGCGGCCCCGTGCCAGCCAAACCGCCCCTGCCACCACCAGCAGGCAAAGCACGATGATTATTGCCCTCTTCCCGCCGGAGGACTTTGGTTTCGGGGCGTTGCCGCCGGGCAGCGGCGGACTGGCGTTCGCGGGTTGGTCTGCGGGGGGCAGAGTTCGTTTGTTCGTTATCTCGTCCATAGTAGGCATATCTTGTAACGCGTTAAGGGCTGTTGGTTGCGGGGCCGTATTTTTGGCGCAGGTAGTCGCGCCGCTCGCGCTCCAACTCCTCAAATTTCACTTTTTGCTCCGGCGTCAGCACCGTCAGCATCTGCTCGTGCAGGCTGGCGACGTTGGCGAAGACCTGGCTGGCGGTCTCGTTGTGGATGGCTTCCACCCGGCGCATCGCCTGATCAATCATCGGATCAATCTTCTGCGCCTGGTCCGGAGTCAGCGCGAGCTGGGACTGGAAGCGGGCGCGCAGCCGCGCGCCGATCTCCGCCGGAGGCACGGGCGAGACCGGCATGCGCCGGCACGCCTGCCACCCGAGAATCGCCCCGCTGCCGCCGCCCGCCAGGAAGATGGCCAGCACATATACGCCGAGCTTCCACTTGCCGAGAGCGGTCATGGGGTCAGGCTCGCCTGGAGATCGTAGTCGAAGAGAGCGGCTTCGTCGCCAGCCGCGCTGGCGCCGCTGTTCGTGAGGCTCCAGACCGCGCTCAAGGCCAGCACCAGGCTGGCGCCAACCATCGCGTGTCGGAAGAAGGCGAACAGAGAGGCGGAGTCGTCGTCCACCGTTCCCGCGCGCCATTGGGCGAGCACACGCGTCTCGAGGCCCAGTGGCGGCGCGACGGCGGGCTCGGACGTCGCCTTTGTCGCCGCATCAAGCAGCTTTTGCAGTTTGGCGTCAGTTGGGTTCATAAGTGCTTCTCTGCCATTAGTTGCTCGAAATACTTGCGCAGTTTCCGGCGGGCCCGGAAGGCGCGGACCTTGATGACCGGCACATTCCAGCCTGTGATTTGCCGCACCTCGTCCACCGACCGGCCTTCGAGATGCAGCAGCGTCAGCAGCAACCGGTCTGCCGGGGTAAGCTGCGCCAGGAGCTTCTCGACGATCTCCCGCGCGGCCAAAGTCTGCCCCGGCGCCAAATCGTCTCCGCCGCCGGTGATCGCCTCCAGCGCCTCGGTCTGTTCCTCGCTCAAATCCGCCCAGCGCAATTCCGGGCGCGCCTTCTCGGCCGCCAGTTGGTTGAGGCACGTGTTGATCGCGATGCGAGAGACCCAATGCTCCAGCGGCACGCCGCCGGAGAACCGGTCCAGGTTCGCGAACACTTTCATAAAAACGGTCTGCACTAAATCTTCCTGGCTCGTGCGCCGCGGCAGGTGCGACCGCACCAGCCGCGCTACCAGCGGATACAAATGCCGGAACAGCGCCCGCGCGGCATCTTCGTCCCGCTGGCGCACCCGCTCCACGCAGGCGGCCCCGTCGAAGTTCAACTCTGGCAGGTCGCTCACGAGCGCAACCATGCCATAACGGGTTATGACCGGCCAGAGCGGGGTTGGTTACGCCAGAACCCGCTTTTCCTCCTTTCCTACCCTCCAAAACCCCGGGTATCCTTCCTCGATGCGCATTTTATCCGGCATACAGCCTTCGGGCACATTGCATCTCGGCAATTACTTCGGAATGATGAAGCCCGCCATCGAGCTTCAGGAGAAGGGGCAGGCGTTCTATTTCATCGCCAATTATCACTCGATGACCTCACTGGTTGATCCCGCCGAACGCCGCCAGAATACGCTCGACGTGGCGCTCGATTTCCTCGCCTGCGGCCTCGACCCTAAGAAAACGGTGTTCTTCCGCCAGTCGGACGTGCCGGAGGTCACCGAACTGACCTGGATGCTGAGCACCGTGACACCCATGGGTCTGCTGGAGCGCTGCACCAGCTATAAAGACAAACTCGCCAAGGGCATTTCGCCAAACCATGGCCTCTTCGCCTACCCGGTGCTCATGGCCGCGGATATTCTGATTTATGACTCGAACGTCGTGCCCGTGGGGTTGGACCAGAAGCAGCACGTCGAAGTCACGCGCGACATCGCCATCAAGTTCAACGAGCAATACGGCGAGACTTTCGTCATCCCCGAGCCGCAAATCCGCGCTGAAACCGCCAAAGTGCCCGGGCTCGACGGTGAGAAGATGAGCAAGAGCTACGGCAACACCATCGAAATCTTCGGCGAGGAGAAAGCGCTCCGCAAGAAGGTGATGAGCATCAAGATGGACAGCCGCACACCCCAGGAACCCAAGCCCGACGCCGACCAGAACCTGGCCATCCAAATCCTGAAACTCGTTGCCGCGCCCAACGTGGCGAAGGATTATGAGGACCGTCTGCGCGCCGGCGGGCTGGGCTATGGCGATTTGAAGAAGGCGCTGTTCCAGCATTACTGGGACTACTTCGCCGCCGCCCGCGCCAAACGCGCCGAGCTGGCCGCCAACCGCGACTACGTCGAGAAGGTCCTGTCCGACGGCGCAGCCCAGGCGCGCGCCGTCGCGCGAAAGGTCGTGCGGAGAGCGAGAATCGCCAGCGGGCTGGAGTGAGGTATTTCGTTGCCGGGAGGCCAAGCATCCCCGCAAGCCCAAATCTCTCCATGCCCCTTGAGAATTAGGACTCGCGGGCACACTCACCCTCCCCGCTTTCAGTCACGGGTCACTGCCGCCGTGAGTGCTTCAGCAGCCACTCGTAGAGGTCCGGGTTATTGTAGGTCACCGTCCACGAATCGTGCTGGGCTTCCGGATAGACCGTGAATTCTACCTCCTCCACCCCCGCCTTCTTCAGTGCGTCCACCATCCGCTGCGATTCTTCGAGCGGCACGACCGGGTCTTTCCCCCCGTGAAACGCCCATACGCCAAGTGTCCTTAACGCCGAGGCCTTGTCGTGGCTCGCCAGAAGCACCGAAAGAGTCTGCCCGCCGCCGCAAATCGGCACGATGGCCGCAAACCTCTCCGGATGTGCCAGGCCGAAATCCCACGTGCCGTAGCCACCCATGCTCAGCCCGGTCAGGTAAATCCGGTTCGTGTCCACCGCATACTCGCCCGTGAAATCGTCCAGCAGGGCCAGCAGCGCATCCCGGGACCAGACTTGGCCTTCCGGGCATTGCGGCGAGACGACAATGAACGGGAAATCGGGGTGCGTAGCGACGTTCTTGGGCGGGCCATGCGTGGCCACCTTCCAAATGTTGGTGCCGCGCTCGCCCGCACCATGCAAAAAGAGAATCACCGGCCAGCGCTTCTCCGCTTTGGCGTCGTAACCTTTGGGCAGGAACAGGAGATAGTCTGCTTCGGCACTTTCCGTCTTGGTGAATCGAAAGTGCTTAACCACTTGTGTGGACGGCGGGTTCGACATGGCTTCGGGTTGGGCTGCGGTGTTGGCGACCAGCGCCAGCAAGGCCGCTGCATTGAGGAGTAGAGTTGTGCATCGCATAGGCATCACATTAGTTTCAGTTTCGGCAAATCCTGCGAATCTACCAGGCCGACTGGCTCGTGTTTCGCATTCACCACGATCAAGTCGTCAATGTCCCGCTCATTAAAGACCTTCAAGGCCTCCACCGCTAGCGCGTCGTCCCGGATGCAAATTGGCTTGTGCGTCATAACACGCTTCAACGGCTGCGCCAGCAGGTTTTCATTTGTGGCCATCTGACGGCGGAAATCACCATCCGTGAACACTCCCACCAGTTTGCCGCGTCCGTTCACGACACTCAGGCTACCTGACTTCGCCTGGGTCATGACCAGCAGCGCCTCTTTGACGCTCAGGTCCTCCAGCGCCGCGGCATTGCGCAGGCCGCTGCGCATGATGTCGGCCACCCGCGACAGCATCGCGCGGCCAATCGCACCCGACGGGTGGAATTTAGCGAAGTCCTGCTGCTTGAACCCGCGCGCCTGCAAAACCGCCATTGCCAGCGCGTCGCCCATCACCAGCATCGCCGTCGTGCTCGCCGTCGGCGCCAAATTGAACGGGCAGGCCTCCTTCGGCACGTGCACGTTGAGCACGAGGTCGCTGTAGCGCGCCAATCCTGATTTCGGCCCGCCGGTAACAGCCACGATCTTCACCGAGAACCGTTTGAGCGCCGGCAGCAGGTTCAGCAGCTCCTCCGATTCGCCGGAGTAGCTCAGCGCCAGGATAGTATCCCCATCGCTGACGATGCCCAAATCGCCGTGCAGCGCGTCCACGCTGTTCAGGACAACGCTGGTCGAGCCCGTGCTGGTCAGCGTGGCAGAGATCTTATGCCCGATATGCCCTGACTTGCCGATGCCGACCACGATGACTTTGCCATGCCGGCGCAAGGTCTCAACGATCAGTTCGACTGCCTGTGCGAACGCGCCGTCGAGTTGTGCCCGCACCGCTTTGAGCGCAGCCAACTCGATGTCGAAGACTCTCCGGGCTTGAGCCAGGTGATTCACGCGCGCAGGATGCCCGGAAGCCCGGCTGACTTCAACCAGGATTGCGCGCCCCCAACTGCATTGGGTGCCTCGGGACTGATAGTCCAAGCTGGGCCGCCCCTCTCAAAACCCCGGGCGCGGGGTGGCCTGTCTATGGCAGCCCCAGTCCCACTCTCCCGCCTGCCGGATAAATCCGGCGTTCCGTTTCGTCTGCTCGGCTGCAGTGGTGCTGCTGTCCCGATGGGCCCCGCCAGGCTCTGCGCCTCGGCATACCGCTGCCACGAACTAATTCACCTCCGCCGGAGCCGCCAGGCAGCCCGGCCAACCGGCCGGCCCCAACCCGCACGCCTCGCCCTGCCAACACCGTAGCGCCACCGGACCACCCCCTTAGTAGCAAGCATGTTGCAAGCATGTTCCTAGGATGTTCCTTGCTTGTTTCTAGCTTTTTTGCTCCTCTCTTTCTCCCCTCCTTGCCCCCGTCGCGGCACCCCCGGCACGCCAGGACCCCCGCCCTCTGCGGTCCTGTCTCCCGCCTTCAGCCCGGGCGCCGATCCAATCCAGCCGCCCGGCCTCGCGCCAGCCCACAGTCGCCACCCCTAACATAGAGACGGCGGCGGCCTTGCCAAGGTTACAATCATCGCCACCAGAAATTCAGATCATCGCTTGCATTCAGTTCCCGAGGTCCACCTTGAGCTGCTGCAACCCCATCGCGTCCGAGTAAAGCCCATTGCACTCCCTCCTCTGCATCCGGCTCATGCAACGCGCCCTTTACAACCGATAACGGGAGCAGTAAAAATGGCCATGATGAAGCGAACGGATTCATCGCCGGTGCGGAGTCGTTGGCCTATCATCCCAAAATGGGAAGATAGACAGACCTGTCTAATCACTTGTTGGGAGATGGGCATCTCCATATGAATACTACCATAATAGTGGCGGTTGTCAGTGCATCGGCCAGCATACTTGCCGCCGCTCTCACCTTTTATCTGACCAAGAGACACGAGCTTGCCGTGCAACTTCGGAACGAGAAACTGAACCACTACAAAGTCCTTCTTGCATCCGTGTCGGATCTCGCAGTCGATGGGACAAACAAGAATGATGCAAACATGAGGTTCGCCTTGGCGGCGAATACAATTGGGCTTGCGGCGCCACAGTATGTCATCAACGCGCTCATGGCATTCCACGACGAGATCAAGTTCTCAAATCCCCACAAATCCCAAGAGCGGCACGACAAGCTACTTAACGAGCTGTTGCTCGCCATTCGCAAAGACATTGGGCTGGCCAAAGGCGATGACGCAGTGACCTTCAAGTTTCACCTAATTGGATCGGCCCCGCAGTCCAGCTCCCAACAAGTCGGTCCAGCGGACGGGAGCCAGCCGTCTGGCTCACAGACAATCCGAACGCCACCGGCGGCTGGCTCCCGCCGCTGGCCTCTGCGTTCGACATAGCATGGATGCCTACGTGCCAGTCTACTCCGAAGGAGGAAAAACATGGTTTCCCAGCAATGAAGCTGCCAAGGAGCTTGTCCACTTGAATCACGCTTGGAGAGACATCGCGAAGCTCAATGAGATTAGGTTGGCAGCCGGGCGAAGCGATCCGATTGCCGACAAGCTGCTTCTAAAGTTCATGCTCGTTGAATTCTTCTCGGCCTTGGATCATGCAAGGAGACTTCAAGCACTAATTCGAACCTCTCCCAAACTTATCGCCGGCAAGCCAGCACCCTTCCGGTACATCACCAAGAGAGATCTAGAGCGTGTTACCGACGCTTACAAGGGATTATGGGTTGAGCTTGCACCCCTTGAGTCCCTGATTGCCGACATCCGGAACAATATAGGCGCGCACAGATCTGCGGAGATCGGGTGCGAAGTAGAGGCGCTTTGGGAAAAGCTCGATCCGGACCGATTCGTTCGCCTCATAAACCAAATCCCTTCTGTTTTTAAGGCCGTCGAAGAACTCAATATTTACGACTGGTCCTTCATCGATGCCCAAACGAATATGATGAGCCTCTTTGGTACTCGGATTATACCCGACTGGGAGGATGCGTTCAGCGAAGGAGAAGTCAAACAGGGTTAGTTCGCAAGCGCTTTCTCTTGTGCTTCGCGTCAAACCACATGGGACGCGGGCTGGGGAGAACCCATCCGATGGGTTCCCCCCCCGCCCGCTGCTATCCCGCCCCCTTCCTGCGCCCCGCAGTTGCCGCTAGGCCACCCCAGTTCCAGAGTGACCGACCATCAAAACCGCTTGCTCTGCGGCACGTGGCTGCACCCGTCCTCACCGTCCGATGCGGACCTGCTTCGAGGAGAGTGTTCGCGGTCAGGAACCATCAAAACAATGGGAGAACTCCAAGGCTAACGACCTACGAATGAGTTTTTTCGCTTTGGACCATGCATTGCAGGGGCATCCCACCGAGACACGGACCTGCACAGACGACTATGACAACACGGGCTGTTGGTTCCGTCCCACCCGGCCGGGGGAATTCTGACCAGATCAACGGCAACATCACCAACAGCCCTGCAAAGTGTCAAACCGTGCAAAGTGTCAAACCGTAGATTAGTCCGAGTAGATACGCCGCCGTGAGGCGGTCTGGGGATGTACTTGGATGGTTTTCTTTGCTTGACCTGGGGTGGTTACCAGAGCCCGATAGCCCGGGCAGCAGTTCTGTCCCGGTGGGCATTGCCCAGACGCGTCCGGGCTGCGGTGGCCGGCGCCTGGGTCGGCAGTCGGGTTTGGGAGGACGGACTTGGCAATTGGAAACGGGGCAGGCTGCGGCACACCACCTGTAGGGCCAAACGCCGCTGTGGACATACCAGTAATAGCGTTATTTCCGGCGTTTCTGGCGTTAAGGGCTCCAAACTGCAACGGTTGGGCACGTTCGTGGGGGGGTTTCCGGGCAGGGATGCGAAAGGGTCCGCGGAAGACGATGTATCCGTCTGCAAACCCAGTTGGCGGTCACGGACAGGAACTTAAGGGGGCACATCCCCATAACGAACGCATCTACCGCCCGCCCACTCCGCTGGTGGATGGCTAAGCTTGCCGTTTCACGCGACTAAGTTCACGCCCGCGGAGGTTCGAAGGCTCACTCCGAGTCAGGATAAGACCCGAGCACTTTGACGTAGCTGCAGTGTTCGCCCAAGTTGGAAATCGCCTTGCTCAACCGACGGTCTTCCATGTGCCCCTCGCAATCCACGAAGAAGATGTATTCCCACGCCTTGCGCTTGCTGGGCCGGGATTCGATCTTGGTCATGTTGATGCGGTAGCGGCGGAAGGCCACCAGCGAGTTGTAGAGCGCGCCCACGCGGTCCACCAGGCTGAACATCAAGCTGGTGCGGTCATGGCCGGTCGGCGGACTGCATTGGCGGCCTAGTACCAGAAACCGGGTGGCATTGGCGACGTTGTCCTGGATGTCGTAATCGAGCACGTGCACGTCGTATCGCTCGGCGGCCAGCAGCCCGGCGATGGCGGCAGCGCCCTTCTCTTTGCCTGCCAACTCCGCCGAGCGGGCATTGGAGGAGGTTTCGACAATCTCGACGCGTGGCAGATGGGCCTGCACCCAGGCCCGGCATTGCCCGAGCGCCTGCGGGTGGGCATAGAGCCTCTTGATCTGCGAACGCGGGCAATCGGCCAGCAAACAATGCTGTACCGGCAGGACGAGCTGTGCCACGATCTTCAGGTCGCTGTCCACGAACATGTCGAGGGTGTGTGTGACGGCGCCCTCGGTGGAGTTCTCGACCGGGACTACCCCATAGTCCGCACGGCTCTTGCTAACCTCGGTGAAGACATCGGTAATGGTCTTCTGGGGCGTGTAGCGCAGGCTGGCGCCGAAGCGTTGAATAGCCGCCTGGTGGGTGAACGTCGCCTCGGGCCCCAGATACGCCACCGTGAGCGACTTCTCCAGTGACAGGGAGCCGGACATGACTTCGCGATAAATCGCCCGCAGTGACTCGTTAGTGAGCGGCCCCTGGTTCCTCCGGCAGACCCGCTGCAATACCGCCCGTTCACGATGCGGCGCGTATATCTCCTCCCCCCCCTTCCGCTTCATCTCGCCGATGGCCAGCACGTGCCGGGTCCGCTTGTTCAGCAGCCTGACGATCTGCGTGTCGAACTTGTCAATGGCCTTACGGTGCTCGGGAATGTTCATAGCCCAAGGTGGTTGCGGTGAGACCTCATCCTTCCTGCCCTTCGGGGCGCGGCTCTGCCGGCGCGGCCGGCTCTTCAGGTTTCGGGGCCTGGCTCTCGGTCTTCTGCTCATCAGTCGGCAAGGCCAATTGCTCCGGCGGCACGGTCGCCAGGCCGGGGTCCGCCGTAACCAGCGCCTCCGGCTTCTGGACCACCACCCGGCGCAATTCATCCGCGGCGGGCAAATCATCCAGGCTGCGCAGGCCGAAATATTCGAGGAACAGGGCCGTGGTCCCATACGTCATCGGCCGGCCCACCACCTCGGCGCGCCCGACCTGCTCCACCAGTCCGCGCTCGACCAATGTTTGCATGACGCCATCCACACTCACCCCGCGCACCTGCTCCATCTCCGCGCGTGTGATCGGCTGGCGATAGGCGATAATGGCCAGCGTCTCCAGCGCCGGCTGCGAAAGGCGGGGCGGGCGGATCTTGTGCCCGACCAGCGCCTTGAGCCACGGCGCGTATTCCGGCTGAGTCACGAATTGCCAGGACCCCGCTACACAGGCAAGCCGGAAACTCCGCTGCCCCTGCTCATGGTCCTTCGCCAACTCCTCCAGCGCCGCGCTCAACTCGCTCTCCTTCACCTTCTTGAGCGCCCGCGCCGTTTCGTCGCCCCCCGCATGCTCGACCGCCGCCGCGAACACGTCGCGCAGCTCTTTCAGGCTCAACGGCTTCTGCGCCGAAAACATCAGCGCCTCCACAATCAGTTTCAGTTCCATGCGAATCTAGACCGAAGGACTATCCGCCGGCGCCGGCTGCGATTCCGCGCCGGCGGCAGGGACGGGCACGCTCGGGACCATCGCCACCCGGCAAATCTCAATCTCGCCGAAAGGTTCCCGCTGCATCGCCGTCAATTGCTTCAGGCGGATCAGTTCGAGCAGCGCCAGGAAGGTCACCACCACCTCCGACCGGCTGGTCACGCCTTCAAACAACTCCGAGAACCTTACGCCCCCCCGCTCGCTGAGCACCCGCATCAGCAGCTCGATTTTCTCGCTGACCGTCCATTTATCCTCGAAGATGTCCCGCTGATCCTCCCGCTGCCCAAACCGCTTCAGCACCACGTTTACCGCGTTGACCAGTTCGAAGATCGAGGCCTCCGCCCCCCTCGGCGATTCCTCCTCAAACTCCAGCTTGCCGGGCGTGCGCGGGAAGACGTCCTCCTGCCGTGCCTCCAGCACCTGGAGCTGTGCGGCGGCGTCCTTGAACTTCTTGTATTCGACCAGTTGGCGGATCAACTCCCACCGCGGGTCTTCACCCTCCTCCTCCCCTTCCACCTGCGCCTGCTGGTCCACCGGTAGCAACTCCCGGCTCTTGATATACATCAGCGTCGCGGCCATCACCAGGAACTCGCCGGCAATCTCCAGGTCCAGCAGCCGCATGGTCTCGATGTACTCAATGAACTGGGTCGCCAGCCGCGTCAGGTTGACCTCGTAAATGTCCACCTCCTCCTTCTTTATCAAATAAAGAAGCAGATCCAGCGGCCCTTCGAAGACCTCGAATTTGACCTTATATTCAGCCATTCCGACCAGCGTCTCTCTCGGGCGCCGGGACACCCAATCATAGGTACCGGCTCCCCTCTTGGCAACGCCAGATCGCCCAGGTGGCTCATGAAAGCGGATTTCACGGCGGAACCGATGTTGCTGGCGGTCGGGGCCCGGCTCAGAACGCAGTTAAGGAAGTTGGCATAATGACTGTTCTAGCCCAGCAGATGGGTTTCCTCAGCCTTGATCCTCACGCTCAACAAGGAAGCCGGCTGGGCCGCAAGGCTCTGCCGGGCACGCCCCGTCGCGACCCAGCCTTCCCTGCCCACAAGAGTCGTCAGGTCCGACCCGGTCTTGAGCGTGAACTCCGCACCGTTGGCGTATTCGCTTCCTGCAGAACCGCATCATCGCCGGAGAGAGTGGCGATCAGCGTTTCCGACCCTTATCCCCGAGGGCCTTGACGCGGGCCGCAAATGCCGCTATGTGGGTGAGGGGCGGCTGCGCTGGGCTCGTGAGCTTCTCAAGAATGGCAAGAGCCTGCTGTGTCGGCGCCGACGCAACCAGCCGCCCACCGAGCCGTTCCTGAACAACCAGCACATCGTCGAGCCCACGCTGTTCTGCCTCAAGAACCTCGCGCGCAAGAAGAGCAGCGGAGCCGCAAGGGAATGGATGGACCCGGAAGGCAACCTGCTGCTCCGTCAATAGGGATCGGCGGTCAAGGGGCCCGCCGCGATTTGACGGAGGGGCCAACCGCAGGGATGTTCCGCCCATGAATTTAATCTTGGTCCCTGCTGCGATGTTGCGTTTGCAGGTGGTTTGTGGTGATGCCACCTGGTCTTATTACGCCATTTCACCCAGCAGTGAGGCAGCGTGACGTGATAATCGTTGGGGGCGGTCCGGCAGGGTCAACCTTAGCGGCGTTGCTGGCTCGATCTGGATTAGACGTTGCGGTCCTGGAACGCGAGGTTTTCCCGCGTTATCACATCGGAGAGTCGTTGGTTCCGGAAGTCCTTGACGTGCTGGAAGAGTCTGGCGCTCTGCCGGCGGTTGGAAGCGCGGGATTTCTGCGCAAGGAAGGCGGGGTATTCCGCTGGGGAACCAATCTCGAACTGTGGTCATTCCATTTCGACGAGGCCCGGGAGCGGTATCGGTTCTCCTATGCCTACCAGGTAGTGCGTTCGCTTTTCGACAAGATCCTGCTGGAGCACGCCCAGGCGTGCGGCGCGGAAGTCCTGCAAGGGTTGTCGGCACGTAAGTATTTATTTTTTCTACCGGACGAACGCTTCGCCCGAGAATTATTTCTGGAAAGCCTACTCGATGCTTCCGAGTGCGGCTGACCCGCAGGATGCGTTTATTCGCCTCGTGTCCGGGCGATTGGGCGTGTGAACCTGGCAGTTTACCTCGATCCTCTCATGCGCGAATCTCTCCCGGAACCCATGATTCGCAAAGCCTAATGCACTTAGAGTCCGTTGATCCTGTGCTTGAACAGCCCATCAAGAAGATCGGACCGGTGGACTGGTCCTCGCTCCCAACCTTATTGCCACTCCTTCATCGCGTCCACCAGCGGCGGCCACTCGGCGAGCGCAGGAATTCTGACCGCTCCCCAGGTCGTGCAAAGATAGCCCACCACCAGGCGGCTGTCCTGCTGGCGCGAAAACCTGCTGAAGGCTTGGGCGGCGGGCAATGACTTCCAGCCCGCGGGCCATACCCGAAAACCCTTCCCCACCAGAAACGGCACGGAAGGATAATTGGTCCGCAGCTCGTAGTGCCAGTCGCACAGAACGATGTCTTTGGGAATCAAATCCACTGCCCCCGGCGTGCCGTTCCGGGCAGACTCCCATTCCCCGTAGCCCATCGTCCGGGCGTCGAGCAGGCGGTCGGCCCAGAGATACATCTCCCACTTCCGTTCCTCCACGATGTGGTGGTGAAGATCGTTGACCGCTTTGGCAAAGAGCTTCGCCGGATCGCCGCCTTTGCAACGCGGACAATGCTCCGAGGCGATGATGAAGACCTCGTCCATGCCAGCATGGAAGGCGTCGGTTTGAAAGGCGTTCACCACCTCGTCTATGAGCGCGAAAACCACCTTGTTTACCTCCGGGTTCTGGGGACACCAACTCCGGCAGTAGATGTTGGTGTTGTTCGGAAACTGGCCGGGCGTTTCATCGAACTCCGGGTGCTGTTCTAACAGTGACAAGGTCGTCCTGCTCCAGGATTGGTGACCCAGACAATTGATTTCCGGAATGAGGCGGAGACCAAGCCGGCGCGCTTCTGCCGCCAGTTCGTGCGCGCGGACCTGCGTGACGCAGCCGCGTGAACTGAGTTCAGGATGGGACTTAAACTCGAAATTGTAGTCCGTCTCGAGGATGAGGGCGTTCACGCCCGCGGCGGCGAGCTTCGGCAGTTGCTCCTGAAGCGCAGCGGCTTGCGAGTCGCCTCCAAGCAGCAAGTGAACACCGCGCAAGACCGGATTGTTCTGCTGGCGGGGTTTTGAGGTATCAGCCTTTGAAAGTTCAGAGTCCGCGCTCCCAGCCTGGCAAGCGGTCGCCAGGGCGAGCGATGCAACGAGGCAGTATGGAATTGACTTCATCATGGTGAGTTCAGAGATTAGTAGTTGAATCAGCCCATATAGGGGGCTCGCATCGCGCGGGACCGCATACGGTTGGCTTCGGGATCGCCGACAAACTCGGCCTTGCGCAGATCGAACTTCAGGTTTCGCCTTAATTGCTCGCAGATGTCGGCAGCCAGGCAGATGTTCATGGACCGACGCATTACGTCAGGATTCGCGACCGTGAGCCGGCGCGACCGGATGCAGTCCAGGAAATCCCGCACGTGGTTCAGCGGTCGTTGGGTCCTGCCCGTGTAGTCCGCCAGCACTCTTGTGTATTCGCGCAAGAGCGCCGGCGACGAAACGTCGGGTCCTGAATAACCATCGGCAGCCGCGACCCATCCTTCGGGACCATCGAACCGCTCCCCACAAGCGCCATGCCAGAACTTGCACGCTTCCCAAACCGAGCCAGTGACTCGGAACAGGACCAATTTCACCCCGTTGGACAAGCGCGTTACCATCGTGACATCCGGCCCCTCGTACTCGAACTCGATGAAGGACACGTTCGTCATATCGAGTCCGGCCAGGGCTTGGGCCACGGTATGTGCGCCCCACATTGCGACATCAGTCGCCAAATCGTAATAGTGATACCACCCTCCGCCGTTCACATAGCCGCTGTTGTAAGGCCGCCAGGGAGATGGACCGAGCCAGACATCCCAGTCCAGTTCATCCGTGGGGGGCTCGGGTTGGGCCGGCAACCAGTCGTGGCGCAACCCGTCGCGCCAACGACAATCCGCATAGACGGTATGAACCTGGCCCAGGCGGCCGGAGCGGGCCATTTCGATGGCAAACACATGATTCGGCTCGCTCAGCCGCTGGGCACCGGTTTGATAGACCCGGCCATAGCACTGGGCCGTCTCCACGACCATCTGGCTCTGCGCCATCGTGAGACAGGCCGGCTTCTCACAATAAACATCCTTACCCGCCCGCATCGCCAGAGTCGCAGCCAGCGCGTGCCAACGGTCGCCGGTGGCAATTAACACGGCATCCACATCATTCCGCTCGGCGAGGAGCTGGCGCAGATCGGCATACACAGCACAGTCTTTGTTGCCCTGCTTACTGTCCACCACGTTCTTGGCCGCTTCGCGCCGGCTTTTCAGGACATCACAGACGGCCACCCATTGCACATCCCGCTCGTTCAACATGGCGCCCAAATCATAGGAACCGCGGCCGCCGATGCCGATTCCGCCCATCACGATCCGTTCGCTGGGCACAACGGCTCCGTCACGCCCCAGCGCAGAGGCCGGAATATAGTACGGCAGCGCCGCCGCACCTGCCGCCATCGCCCCTCGCGTCAGGAACCGGCGCCGCGTGAGTGTTGTGCTATTGCCATTGCTCATAGGGCTTTGCCGTTCTCATACAGTCTTATGGTTATCATCGAGTCCCTGTGGCTTGCAACGGCATTTGCGCTCTAAGTTAACCGCGCCTCTTGGGGTGCAACACCAGAATTGGCTGCGGTCCCGCGGCAAAGGACGGCAAAGGCCGTGGTTTGGCATTTCTGGCACCTGGATGCCAGAGAGGAAGAACTCACCCCCAACTAAACCAACGGACTAGCGGTTGCGCTGGCGTCTTCCCACCAGCAGGAGGGTGCCAAGACCCAAGCAAGCCAACACCGTCGTGCCCGGTTCGGGGACCACGCTGGCGCTAAAGTTAGCCGCCAGCGCAGCCATCAGTTCAGGCTCAAGTCTCGCATCATCGCCCGGCCTGCCACTTGAAAGATCAAGGCGAAAGCGCAAGCTGAGCTGTTTCTGGGACGTGTTCATTGTCTCAATTCGAGCGAAAAGTGTCCCCAAAGCAGGCAGAGCGGCGACACTGCCGCTGTCACCCAACCAAACGCAGATATCGTGCCTCCCTTGGCGTGGAAGCCGAGCATGAATTGATTTGAGCGTGCACCAGTTAACCGGCTCCACCAGCGTGCGCCTTTCCCGATCAACAACCTGGCCACAATCCTCTGCATTTCCACGGCTTTGCTTTTCCACCCAAACGCATCAGCCTGGAGCGGCGCAGGTCACCAGGTCATCGCAGCGGAGGCGTATCGTCAGCTTCCACCTACCCTCCAAAAGAAGGTGACCGAGATCCTGAAAGCGCATCCGGATTGTTCGAGAAATGGGAGAAGTCGTTTACCTCTGACAGCGCCAACCTCGATCTCCCGTTTTTGCTTGCAAAACCAGTCCGAATTGCTACTGTGTAAACAGTCTCGGCCACGGGCTCAGCTCAAAGAGCGATTGTTTCCGCTGGCTGCATTACCCTGCAAAGATTCAAAATGAACGAGTTCGGTGTCTTGCGAAGGACCAAACGAACTGGCGGCTGGCCTGCCGCCCCAGGTTTCACCTTGATCGAACTGCTGGTAGTCATCGCCATCATAGCGATCCTCGCGGCGTTGCTGCTGCCGGCGCTGATCCGGGCAAAACTCAAAGCCCAGGGAATCCAATGCATGAACAACCACCGGCAGTTGGCCCTGGCCTGGCGCATGTACACCGACGACAACCGGGACCAGTTATTATATGCGAGCGGCGACGTGACCACCGTTCAGCCCGGGGTCTGGATGAGCGGCACCATGGATTTCAGTTCCTCCAATCCATCCAATTGGGATCCGAGCGTGGACATTTACAAGAGCCCAATGTGGCCTTACTGCGGTAAGAACGCTGCCATTTTCAAGTGTCCAGCGGACCGCTCTTATGTCGTCGTCAATGGCCAGCAATTACCCCGGGTGCGGACGATGGTCATGAACCTTTACGTAGGGGGATTCGATGGCATGAGCGAGGGCACTTTCGATGAGACGCTCTGGCACCTTTACTTAAAGTCCAGCGATCTGAACGTGCCGGGTCCTGACAAGATCTTCGTTTTTCTGGACGAGCGCGAGGATGCCATCAACTGGGGGAATTTCTACACCGACATGTCGGGCTATCCCACGTTGACCACCGCCGGCAACCCCGCCGCCTATATGCTGTCGGACATGCCGGGGATTTATCACGGCAATGCCTGCGGATTCTCCTTCGCGGACAACCATTCAGAGCTCAGAAAGTGGAGAGATCCGCGCACTTACCCGCCGATGAAGTACGAGAGCCTGATTTTTGATGGCTCCACGGAGACTCAGAGTCCACGGAACCAGGACGTGGTCTGGCTGCAGGACCGCTCTACGCGTCCGCTCAAGTAGTTCAACTCGTGCATTACCCCTGTTTCACCCTTACAAACCCAAAACATCCACATACCTGAGAAAGCCAAAACCCCGAAGTACTGGAGTTTAAAGAGCAGATGGATTGCGGTTGGGAAAGCGTATCTGCATGGAGAATTGAAGGATTGACCCGGCCAAGAGTTACGGCAAGCTGCACACATGAACTTGCCTGCGCGTCAAGGCCGCCGGCGCGGTTTCACGCTCATCGAGCTGCTGGTGGTCATCGCCATCATCGCCATCCTGGCGGCACTATTGCTGCCCGCTTTGGTCAGGGCCAAGGTCAAGGCGCAGGGCATCCAGTGCATGAGCAACATGAAACAGCTCATTCTGGCCTTTAAGCTCTACACCGATGATTATCGCGGCTACTTCATGCCCAACGACTACGGCGGGAATGGCTGGGTGACCGGGGTCGAAGATTTCGACGGTAACAACCCCGCCAACTGGGACACGAGCACACTACTCAATCCCCAAACCGCCGTGCTGGGTCCCTATACCCGGAATCCGGGCATCTACCATTGCCCGGGAGACCGGTCCACAGTCAATCGGCCGGGCTACGGCAAGGTGCCGCGTATTCGGAGCGTTTCGGCCAGCCAAGCTGTCGGTACCGGTGTGGACGGCCGTTCGCCAACTCCCGGTTACTGGCTGGATTCAGCGGTGGTTGGAGGGTCGGAGACCCAGCCTGGAAACGCGGGTGGCAAGTGGCGGGTCTATGCCAAAGAGTCCGACTTAGGCCGTCCGTCTCCATCCGGGCTCTGGGTGTTTGTGGATGAGCATCCCGCCAGCATCAACGACGGCGCCTTTGGTTTTCGAATGCCAAACGATCCTGCAGATACCGCGAGCCAAGGCTGGGTGGACTACCCCGCGCTGTTCCATGGCCAAGCCGGTGCCAATTCTTTCATGGACGGACACGCGGAACTTCATCGCTATGTTATGGCCGTTTCCCTCAGCGGGACGGGTGCCCTTACCGATCAGGACCAGGCCGATTGGACCGGTTTGAATCCAGGCCGGGTTCCCAACAACCGCGACATCCTGTGGATGGCCCGCTACACTTCGGCACTTAAGAGTGGCGCCCCAAACCCATTCTGAGGACACAAGAGATTTCTCCGTAACGGCCTCGACTCTTGGCTTGGAACTTGGGAAGCCAAGTAACCTAATCTCTGGCGCACGTTTGAACCGAAGACCGAAACGTTCCCGCCAGTCTCCTTCGTGAGGGTGTTCGAGGCTGGGGTGCAAAGGGAGAACTGGATCTTGGCCGTATTTCGAAACTGGCTGCGACGCCCAAGTGAAGGGATTTTTCCAGCAGCTTGCCTGCGTCTTTTCATAGCCCCTCAAACAACTGACTCAGCGACCAGCCGAGGGCTTTTGCTACTCGGCGAGCGGTCTCCACATTCATCCCGGTCAGCGCATGTTCGATATCCCAAACTTGCCGTTGGCTGGACATGTTCGCCGACTCGGTCAAACTGCGTTGGGTTAGCCCCAGGTCTTCTCGCCTTCGGCAGATGCGCCGACCGAGGTTTTGGCGCAAACTGCGGTTAAGTGCTCGTTGTTTCATTTGGCCGCTTATGCTGAGAGAGCCGGCCTGGCCAATTCAAGTGCTCAGTTGTCTCCGGGCTCGAATGTGTCTTGATGTTAGCGGCTATTTGGGGTACGAAGTGCATGATGGGCCGGCATTGGCCGCCCGTTTGGGACGAGAGCTATGGATCACGCGCACAAAGTTGACGTGCTGCTGGCTCATGAAGTGGATGTCAGCAAAGCCACCACCTGCTTGCTGCATCAACTGGACTGCGACCATTGGTATGTGGCCTGTCACCACGAGAATCTGTTCGTGTATCACTTGACCAAGGGTGCCCAGGACCGATATGCGGTTTCCTTTCAATGCACGCCTCCAGTAGAAAAGGGGATTTATCACGGCAGCAGGGCATGGTCGCTCTCGATCATCCCCTTGCACGGCGTCGAGGCCCTGCCTAGAGCCAAAGAAAATGAAATCAAAGCCGCGCTTGCAGCATTGACATAAAGATCATGGGGATTTGCACACTGCAACGTCATCAATCTCCCTCACCACCGCTTCATGCCAAAACACCGACATCCACTCCCTCGCCTCTGCCCGGTCCTGTTCTGAGCCTCCACGTAGTTGTGTTTTCCCGTCCACCGAACCGATTGGTTAGTCAACCGAGTCGCGCCGCGAATAAAACCGGCCATTGCGTGTGGGCTTCGCACCTTCTGCGTGAAGTCCACGCGCCGGATGCGGTTGAACTTCAGCCTCACGGCACAATTCGTGGTGGTACGGGCTATGCTTGTCCGAATGAAGCGTTCAGTGCTTCAAAAGCCCAAATCCGATTTGTGGTGCCCGGGTGTGTTGTTGGCGCGAAGCTTGAGTGATCTCAACCTGTTTTGTTCGCGATTATGTCTGACCAAACGAAAGAGTCGGTTTCGGCCAACGAACTGCTGAAGAACTCTTCGCTCTACAAGGAATTTCAGGCGGAGCACGAGGAGGTTTTGAAGCACAAGTGGATTGAATCCGAAAAGGCCGGTCGTGACATCGGGTTCGAGCGCGCGCTAACGGACTGGCTCCTCAAGCACCGCTCCACTTGGCGCAAGAGCCGGCAGCCGGAGCACCAGCTAAACAGGCTATCAACGTCCTGGTAGAAACTATTCCTCTGGCGGTTTCATGGTTGGGGTTGGGAGCGGTTCAGGAGACTGAGCCGCTCTTTTTTGCGTGAAACAGCCATTCCTGACCTGGAGCCAATCGCCCCACCCGAGGTCAGTTCCAAGGTTTTTCCTAGTTGGCTGCGCCCCTCGATAGAGCGATGTTGGTTGCATCAGGCTGTGAATTGTAGAACTACCACAGCCACAAAGCAGCCACCCCAGGCTGCGAGAAGCGACTCGGTAACGGGTCGCTCATTATGCGGATGGGAACCCAGGTGGCATCAGAACTGCCACTTAAGAGGTTCGTGGCAGGACAGCAACGAATCGTGGGGAAGCTGATACTCCTGGTGGACGACGACCAGGGAGCGTGTAAGTCCATCAAATTGCTCCTCACGATTGACCGGCATAATGTTGTCGAGGCCAGTGGTGGGGCGGAGGCAATCGAACTGTTAAAAAGCCAAACGTTTGATCTGGCGATTCTGGACTACTTCATGCGGGATTTGCAGGGAAGCCAGGTTGCTCTCCGCATGCGGGATATGGCTCCATCCTTTCCGATTCTGATGATCACGGCCTATCTGGAAAAGCTCGAAGATTCCGACATACCGGTGGACGCAGTCATCGGGAAGCCCTTTCCCATTGGAGAGCTGCGCCCGGCCCTAGCGAAACTCCTGTCCTGACCGGCCAAGGCTCCGGTACAACAAAAAAGCCGGAGTTTTATCCGGCCTCTTTGACACACGACAACGAGAACAAATCGTATCGACGGCGTTAAGATACCAGACGGCCCGTCCCCTGCATGTCACCAGTTGTGGGGACAATGGCGCAGCCGGCGAATCCAGTGATTGATCCAGCTCGCAAGTGAACAACGTAGCAACCAGCCTTGTCTGAATCCACCAGTGCGGTTGCCAGGAACAAAGCGCGGTGCTGTTTTCATGGTCGGTTGGGTTGTGTGGTTCGGTTCAAGAGCTGAGCCGCCTTTCTTCTTGTTCGTGAAAACGCCATTCCCACTCCGGCTCCACCCTGGCTAAATCTTCACTCATCCGCTGCAGCGGTCGTGGTCATCAGGCCATTTTAACCTCGTATTGTGCTCATGGAACTCAAGAAGGTCCGTGAACATGAGCGAGGAGAGAATTTTCGAGTGGAGCTTCTGGGGCGAGCGTTACCGGCCATGACCACAGAGGAAGGGGTGCGTGCAGTGATCGAGTCCAAGCCCATTGAGCCTGCGGGAGTTGAACGATATTTGGGGAGTAAATTTGGAGACGCTTTGCCGGAGGTTCGTGCGGCTATGAAGAAGTTGGCCAATGCATTAAACCCTGATGAATTGGCTCAACGTGGATTTGGCCTTTATGAGCAATTCCGGCCGATTATCCCTGAAGGTGTTGTTGGCTGGGGTGCGAAGGGAGAGCTGGATCTGGACGGCATACGGAAGTTGGCTCACCAATCGACGGGGTGAGGGAGCGGACCAGGCCATTTCACATGCTCAGTCGTCTCCGGGCTCTTCTTTTTAGCTGCGGGGTGGGGATGGTCAGGGCCGAGAATCTGGTCCAACTTGCGTGTCCTGGTCTGAGTCTGATTCTTCCCGACAGCTTTGAACGGGCTTGAACGGGAATGAAAACTGAGGGGTGGAGAAATGGTGGTGCGGTCGAGCTTCAGGGGCTCACCGCTTCAAGATTTCTTCCTCCATTGACCCAGGACGCGTTTTTATTGGGTGGCCGGTATGCTGACACCCCCTGAGAAAAGCCAGAGTGCGCGCTGGGAACAATCAAATCCCGCCCCCACCGAAATCAACTTTCCGACACCAATGAACAGCAGTGAACGTGGTGGAATTGCCCTGGATGTGTTATGCGGCGATGTTATGCCAATAGAATGCTCCACCCTAAGAATCGCTCAAAAGCATTGATTTAATTGACTTATTTAGAGGTGGTGGTAGGAGAAGGATTCGAACCTTCGTAGGCGTAAGCCAGCAGATTTACAGTCTGCCCTCGTTGGCCACTTGAGTATCCTACCACGGGCGCCCCGCTTCGCGCGGAGACGGATTAAGCCACACCGCCCCGCCCTTGTCAACCCGGCCCCGGTGCCCTAGTTTGGCCGGATGTTTGATTCGTTAAGCAGCAAGCTCCAGAACGCTTTCCGGAACCTGCGCGGCCTGGGCAAAATCTCCGAGTCCAACGCAGGCGAAGCCCTGCGGGAAGTGCGGCAGGCCTTACTCGAAGCCGACGTGAACTTCAAGGTTGCGCGCGATTTCATCGAGCGCGTCAAGACCAAGGCCCTCGGCCAGGAGGTCGTCCAGAGCATTCAGCCGGGGCAGCAGATCATCAAGATCATCCACGACGAACTGGTGGAGCTGCTCGGCTCGGCCAACGCGGGCCTGCAGTTGAGCGGCAATCCGAGCTGCGTGCTGATGGTCGGCCTCCACGGCTCCGGCAAGACAACTTCGAGCGGCAAGCTGGGGCGGCTGCTCCACAAGCAAGGACGGACGCCGTTGCTGGTGGCAGCGGACGTGTATCGCCCGGCGGCCATGGAGCAACTGGAGAAGCTGGGACAGCAGTTGGAGTTGCCCGTTTTTGCCCACAAAGGCGAAACGGACGTCCTCAAGATCGCCCGGGAAGCGCTGGACTTCGCCCGCGCCAACAACCGGAACACGCTGATCTTCGACACGGCGGGGCGCCTGCAAATTGACGAGCCGCTGGTGCAGGAACTGGTGCGGCTGCGCGACCTCGTCAAGCCCCAGGAGACCTTGCTGGTGCTCGATGCGGCCACGGGCCAGGAAGCGGTCAACGTGGCGACGCACTTCGACCAGGCGCTGAAAATCAGCGGTGCCATTCTGACGAAGCTGGATGGCGACGCGCGAGGCGGCGCGGCGCTCAGCTTGCGAGCGGTGACGGGCAGGCCGATCAAGTTTGTCGGCGTGGGTGAGAAACTGGAAGAGTTCGAGCCGTTTCACCCGGAACGCATGGCGTCTCGCATCCTGGGCATGGGCGACGTGGTCAGCCTAGTCGAGAAGGCGGCCGAGGCGGTGGACCTGGACGACGCGCAGCGCATGGAAGAGAAGATGCGCAAGGGCCAGTTTTCGCTGGAGGATTTCCTGGAGCAACTGCGCCAAATGAAGAAGCTGGGACCGCTGGAGTCAATCGTGGGCCTGCTGCCGGGCGGCGCAGAAGCGCTCAAAGGGGCCGACTTGAGCAAGCAGGAAGCGGAGTTCCGGCACATGGAGGCGATGATCTGCGCCATGACGCTCCAGGAACGGCGCAATCCGCACCTCCTCAACGCGCGGCGGCGTCAGCGCATCGCCAAAGGCAGCGGTGTCTCGGTGACCGAACTGAACACGATGCTCAACCGCTTTGCGCAGATGCAGCAGATGATGAAGAAGATGGGCAAGTTCCAACGGATGATGGCGCGGATGGGCAGCGGGCCAGCCAGCCTGCTCCGCCGCAGGTGATAAAGCCAAACCGGTCCGGCAACCGGCAGAGGTGGCGGTACATCTCCCGTGCACACGCCGGGCACCGCCCGGAGCACCCCAGCCGCTCACCATGAACCTCCGGAGGTAGCGCGGGGGGTAGGAACCGGCCTTCATCCGCCAGAAACTGTCGGCCTGGGGGCCGGCCTACGAAACCTGCCGCGACAACGGTTTGTTCGCGGTGGTCGTTGCGATGGACTCAGGCGTGGCGGCTTGAACTGGCGAGGGTTTGGTCGCATAATGCCATTGATGTTCCGGCTTCCGGGCGCTTGTTGCACGTCTATCCGGCCGCTGTGGCGGCTGGCTGGAGGAGGGGCCTACGCCGGAAGGCGCCGAATATGGCGCAGTTGGATATGCTGGCTGATGGCCGCTAGCGTCCTGCGCTGGGCACCCCCGGCCAACGCTGTTGTGCTGTGGAGCGATTTGGGCGCAACCCTGGTCCATGAGACAGGCGCGGGCGAGGACATTCTGGGCGGAGCACTGAAACGGGACGATTCGGCCAGCGACACACTCTACTTCAAGTTTCATGTGGACCCGCTGTCGGACGTGGGCACCGAGGAGTACTTCGCGGCGTTCCAACTTTATGAGGGGGGCGTGGAACGGCTGGCGGTCGGCAACTCGCTGAAGGCATGGGCCTACAGCGCGTTCAATACCGCCACCAACGGCGAATTCAACAAGGTCTTTGGGGACATGGACCTCCGGTCTTCCCGGCCGGAATCCTCCAGTCCAGGGGTCTTTCTGCCCTACGAACTGCCCCGGCGCGGCATTGAGCGGACGATCGTGTTCAAAGTGCAGTATGTGCCCGGCGGCGACGACTTGGTGACGGTTTGGCTGAATCCGGACCTGACGCCGGGGGCGACGGAGGCGGGCCAGCCGGAGAGCCTGAAGACGACCTTCAGCGCCAACGCTTCGTTCGACGCGATCCACCTGCGCCATGGGGGCGGCGGCGGCGGCTGGACTTTCAGCGACATGGAGATTGCGACGGCTTTTGGCGATTTCGTCTCTTCGGGCAGCGCGGCCCCGGGCGGGGCCACGCCGGGGGCCGGGGCCGGCGGGCTGGGCTTGACTTTCCGTTCCTGGCAGCGGGAGCAGGGGCTGCCGCAGAACTCGGTGCAGGCGTTGGTGCAAACGCGCGATGGTTACCTCTGGATCGGCAGCGATGACGGGGTGGTCCGGTTCGATGGTGTGCGCTTTGTTTCTTTTGGCTTGCGGGAGGGGTTGCGCAGCGGGCCGGTGCGCGCACTCTTCGAAGACAGTCATGGTGCGCTTTGGATCGGCACGGCCGACAGCGGTTTGACCCGCTGGCAGGAGGGGCAGTTTACGACGTTCACGACGCGGGATGGGCTGCCGGCGGACGGGGTGACCGCCTTGGGCGAGGACAAGGAAGGCCGGCTTTGGGTCGGCACGGAAGCGGGGTTGGCGGTGCGGCAAAACGGGCGGCTGGCAACGCCAGTCGCCGCCGAACAATTCAAGGGAAAGGCCATCACCACCCTGTGCCAGGACCGGCAGGGAGTCCTGTGGCTCGGCGTGACCGGGGCGGGCATTTTCCGGTTCGTGGAGGGCAAGTTCATTGCGTTGACCGACGCCTCGGTGGAAGGATTGCTGCAGGAGCCCCACTGCCTGCTGGAGGACAAGGCAGGGCGAGTCTGGCTCGGGGCCGGAGATGACTTCGTGCTGTGCCGGGACGGCGACCAATGGCGGCGCTACCGGATTCCGCGACACTTGGCCCGGCCCTATGTCAGCGCGCTAGCGGAGGAGCCCGACGGGACCGTGTGGGCCGGTTCCGTGAGCGAGGGTTTGTTCCAATTCAAGGGGGGCAGGCTGGCCGCCATCAGCGCCAGCGACGGGCTCGTGGACAACTCGGTGGAATCCCTGTTAGTGGATCGGGAAGGGAACCTTTGGGTGGGCACCGGGGCCGGGTTGCAGCGGCTCCGGCGGAGCAACCTGCAAGTGTTCGGGCAAAACGAAGGGCTGGGTTACGGGCCGGTGCAGGGGCTGGCGGAAGTTGCGCCCGGGGTGATCTGGGCGGGAAAACCCAACGACGGTTTGTACCAGTGGGAGGGCAGAACCTTCAGCCGTCTGGCCGCAGAAGACCTTTCCCGGCGCTATCCTGAGGTCATCTCGTTGCTCATGGCCCGCGACGGCATTTGCTGGATCAGCGGCGCTCCGGGACTTTGGTGTTGCAAGGATCCAAAGAATGGGGCCGGTGAGGCGGAGATGGCGGCGTTGGCGGGGCTCAACATTATCACCCTGGCCGAAGACCAGGATGGTGGTGTGTGGGCTGGCACCCGGGACGGCCAGGTCTGGCGCGGGCGGGAGGGAAACTGGGCAGCGCAGACGAACTATTCGCAGACCCGAGCGATCACGGCCATCCTCCAGGACAAAGAGGGGGCAATGTGGATCGGCACCGAAGGCAGGGGGCTGTGTCGGTTCAAGGACGGAGGGCGCGCCCAGCTTGGAAAGGGTGCCGGGCTGCTGAGCGATTGGATTCGGACGCTTTATCTTGGCCCGCAAGGCACGGTCTGGATCGGCACGGCGGGCGGCGGATTGAGCCGGTGGCACAGCGGCCAGCTCACTACCTTCACGACGCGCGACGGACTGCCGGACAATACCATCTCACAAATCCTGGAGGACAACACCGGGCGGCTGTGGTTGGGGAGCAACCGGGGCATTGCCTGCGTGAGCAAGAGCGAGCTGGAGGAATTGGCTGCGGGCAAGATTGGCACAGTGTATCCGCAAGTTTATGGCCGGGCCGAAGGCATGCCGTCGGAGGAATGCACCGGCGGTTTCTATCCCGCGGGGCTCAAGACCAGGTCGGGCCGGCTGTGCTTTGCGACGCTGAAGGGGATTGTGGTGGCCGACCCGCGGCCACGAGCCGCGGATGCGCTGGCTCCCACAGTGGTGCTCGAGGAAACCATGGTTGATGGGGTCGCCGCTGATACGAGGCGTCCCCAGGCGACAGGCAGCGAAGGCGAGAGCGTGAGCCGGGTGGCCCCGGCGGAGGGGGTTGAAATCCGAGTCCCCCCCGGCAAGCACCGCGTGGAGTTTGGGTACACGGGCATCAGCCTCAGCTCGCCCGAGCGGGTGCGTTTCCGCTACCGGCTCGAGCCGCTGGATTCGGACTGGGTGGAGGCCGGGGCAAGACGCACGGCCCTATACAGCTATGTGCCGCCGGGCCAATACCGTTTTCGCGTCATCGCCTGTGATAGCGGCGGGACGTGGAACGAAACCGGCGCGAGCTTGTCTCTAGTCGTGATGCGGCATTGGTGGCAGAGCTGGTGGTTCGTGGGGCTGCCGGCGCTGGGATTGATGGCCTCGGTGGCGGGGGCCGTCCGCATTACGGAAAAGCGGAAACACCAGCGCCGCTTGAAGTTGCTGGAGCAGGAGCGCGCGCTCGAGCACGAGCGCGCGCGCATCGCACAGGACCTACACGATGATCTGGGTTCTTCGCTGACCCGCATTTCGCTCTTGAGCGACCTGGCCCAGGCCGACCGGGACAATTCGAGCCAGGTCGAGGCACACTTGCAGAAAATCTCCCAATCCGCAGGCCAGAGCGTGCGGGCATTGGAGGAAATCGTTTGGGCCTTGCGGCCGGGCAGTGATTCGCTGCAAAGCCTGGTGGAGTACATCGCGCATTTCGCCAACGAGCTGTTTGAGGGTGACGGCGCGCATTGCCGGCTGGACCTGCCGCACGACTTGCCCACACACTCGCTGCCGCCGGAGATGCGGCACAACATCTTCCTCGTGGTTAAGGAGGCGCTCACGAACGCCCTCAAGCATAGCCATGCCCGGGAAGTTCGGGTGCAGGCCAAGGCCACGGCCAAGGTGCTGGAGATTGTAGTCCAGGATGACGGGCAGGGATTCGAAGCGCAGGCGCTGCCGCCCACACAAGTGAAACGCCATGGCCTGGGCAACATGCGCCGGCGCGCCGAGGAGATGGGGGGCACGCTCGCCGTGGAGAGCGGGCGCGGGAAAGGGACTACGGTGCGGCTGAGCGTTAGGTTTCCCGCTTGAGAACAGATCTGCGGCGATTCCCCGTGTGAACCCAACTCAGCCTGGTAGGGACGCGTTCCACCGCGTCCCATTTCCTGGAGAGGGTGTCGGGGACGCGGTGGAACGCGTCCCTACCAGAACAGTTCGGCTTGAGGCGGGGCGGGATTGGCCGCACATTCATGCGGTTGTGACGCGCTTGCACGCTGTGCCAGAGTAGGCACGTGAGCGCCCGAGTTTCAGATGATATGCCGATCAAAGTTGCGATCGTGGATGACGACGAGGGCATTCGCACCAGCCTCGCGACGTTGATCCGTCGCGCGCCCGCGCTCAGGCTGGTGGGCGACTACGCCGACGCGGAGGTTGCCCTGAAAGAAATCCCGCACCGGCCGCCGGACGTGGTGCTGATGGACATCAACCTGCCAGGGGTCAACGGCGTGGAATGCGTCCGCCATTTGAAGAGCCGCCTCCCCGACGTGCAATTCCTGATGCTGACGGTGTATGAAGACAACGATTCGTTGTTCAATTCCTTGCAGGCCGGCGCGAGTGGCTACCTGCTGAAACGCACAGCGTCCTCGCGGCTGTTGGAGGCGATCCGCGACGTGCATGACGGTGGCTCGCCCATGACGCCCCAACTGGCGCGGCGGGTAGTCCAGTACTTCTCCAAACCGACCGACGGAGATTCCGCGGTGGCAAGACTGACCGCCGGGGAAAAGGATTTCCTGGATCAGCTCGCGAAAGGCTACGCGTACAAGGAAATCGCGGACCGGATGAAGATTAGCATTGATACGGTGCGCAGCTACGTGCGGACGGTCTATGAGAAGCTGCACGTCCACTCCCGGACCGAGGCCGTGGTGAAATATTTACGGCGCTGAGGGAGACCGCACAAACATGCGGTTGCCCCCGCTCCCTGCGGGGTTATGCTAGCTTGTGTAACGTTTCTTAAACCCAAAGCAAAGTATTAGAACGATGGCTATGAACTCCCCAATGAGAATTAATTTGATGCGACGCGGACTGGCGACGGGCCTTCTGCTCGGCACAGCGGTCGCCGCATCCGCGGCGGGCAACTCTCTGGTAACCTTCTCGGTGGACGTGACCGGACAAATCCAAAAGGGCGTCTTCACGCCCGGAACCAGCCATGTTTTTGCCCGTGGCACCTTCAACAACTGGAGCACAGGCGCAAACTACGATGGTTCGGGCGCATCCCAATTGACTAACAACCCCGCCGCCGTCGGGTTGGCCGCCAACATTTACACCGGGACGCTTGCTGACACCAACGACAGCAACGGCAGCACGCTGCAATACAAGTACTACATTGACACGACCAGCCTCTGGGAAAACGACGTCGCCAACCGGACCTTTGGTCTGCCCACCGCCAACGGCGGGCATCTGGCGTTGCCCACGTATTATTTCGACGACCAGGTGCCTACCAACCTGCCGCCCGTGACGAACAGTATCGCGTTCCAGGTTGATCTGACCCAGCAGATCACGCTGGGGAATTTCACCCCGGGAACCGACAATGTGTACGCGCGCGGGTCGTTCAACAGTTGGGGCAGTTTTCCGCTCACCAACAATCCAGCCGCAGCCAATACCAACCTCTACACCGGGGTCTTCCTCGGGCCCACCGGCGTGGAGGGCGGCCAGATTGACAACCCGGATGCTCCGGAGTGGTATAAGTATTACATTGACAGGAACAGCAATTGGGAAAGCCCGCCGGCCCAGAGCACCGACGGCACGGGCAACCGCGTCTATAATATGCTGGATACCAACGGTGCCCTGGTTCTGCCGGCGGTGTATTTTAACGACCAGGCGCCTGTTCCCCCGGTAACCAACAACGTAACGTTCCGGGTGGATATGACGGTCCAAATCGCCCTCGGCAACTTTAACCCGCCCCCTAATGGGAGCGATTATGTTGAAGCCAAAGGCGCATTCAATGCCTGGAGCGATGGGTTTTACCTGACCAACAATGCCGATGCCGTCGGCCAGGAGAGCAATGTCTTCAGCGGTGTGTGGACCATTGTCAGCAATCCGAACACGAGCGAACCTTACAAGTTCTATATGAATACCGCGAGCGGGGGGGGGATCTGGGAAAGTCCGGCCAGCACGGGCGGGGGCAACCGAAGCTTCGTTCTGCTGAGCACCAACGGGAACCTTGTGCTGCCCGACGTTTTCTTCAACGACCTGCACTTGGGTAACGTCGTGCCGACCAATACGTTGGTGACGTTCAGCGTCAACATGACCGGTGCGGTTGGCACCGATGCCGTCACTTTTGATCCGAGCGTTGACCAGGTTTATGTCAACGGGGATTGGCTGAATTGGTGGGGCTGGGGTGTTTTCCCGCCTGCGTCGTACCAGTTGACGAATTACCCTGTGGGCAGCTCGAATTATATGATTCAGTTGCAGATTCCGGCGGGGAATTCGCTGGCCTTGACTTACAAATATAGCATCAATGGCATTGACGACGAGGCCGGGACGGGGGTGAACCATTTCCGATACATCCGGTCGGCGGGCAACTACGTGTTCCCGCTGGACAAGTTTGGAAACCAGTATAATGAACCGGCGACCGGGAACGTGGCGATCAGCACTCCATCCGGGGGCCACGCAGTGGTTTCCTGGCTGGGCCACCCCGGCATTTACCTGCAAACCCGGACCAATCTGACGAGCGGCTCATGGCAGGACCTGCCCTGGACCGATGGGGCCAGTTGGGCAACTGGCGTTACATCCACCAACGGGTTCGTCAGCACAACGAACTACCCGACGAGCGGAGGCCAGACCTACTTCCGGTGGGTCAACCCGCAGAGTGCGCCCGCACCTTAGTGATTCCAACCCGTCCCCGGAACCGGGGCGTGCGCTACGCGCGCCCCGGTCGGGGTCCGGGGAACAGATACGAAGACGATGTTTTTGGCGGTAATGAGCACCTCGCAAGCCCAGAGCAAAGGCGGAATTGAGATGAAAACCCGGGTGGCAGCGTTCACCTTGATCGAACTGTTGGTGGTTATTGCCATTATCGCGATTTTGGCCGCGTTGCTGCTGCCGGCGCTGGGCCGGGCCAAGGCCAAAGCCCAAGCCGTCAGTTGCATGAACAATAAGAAGCAACTGGGCCTGGCTTGGCAGATGTACTCCGGCGACAGCAATGACCATCTGGTGATCAACAACGACGGATATCACAGCGACCCGAAGTACCCCGTTTCGTGGGCCGGGGGCATCATGGATTGGACTGCCGGTGTGAATTCGGAAAACACAAACATCCTCTACTTGATTGACGATCGGGCCGCGCTGCTGGGCCCCTACGTTGCCAAGGCGGCGAAGGTTTTTTGGTGCCCCACAGACACCTATCTCTCCCCGCCCCAGAAGCAAGTGGGCTGGGCCAATCGGGTCCGGAGTGTGGCGATGGACGCGGCGACCGGGGACGGCACCAAGTACAACGGGTTTTCCTGGAGCAGTGGACCTCCCGCGTTTTGGTGGGCCAAGATAATGGCTGACTTGACCGCCCCCGGGCCGGCCAACAGTTGGCTCTTCCTGGATGAGCACCCTGACAGCATTGACGACTGTATTATGTACACGAACCCGTACTTCACCACTGGAACAGGGCAGTTCACGGAATTGCCAGCCAACGATCATGCCGGTGCGTGCGGGCTGTGTTTCGCGGACGGCCACGCAGAGATTCACAAGTGGGTGGACTCCCTCAGCTTATTCCCTGTCCAATACATCACCCGGAACCAGGTCTCCGTGTCCAACAGCAAGGACCTGGCTTGGATGTCGCAGCGCACGCCGTTCCAACGGTAGGCACAAAGGCGGAACCCGGGGCAACCGGGAACTCGAACTGGGCCACCTTACGGTCTGAGCCCCTAATCATGCCGCCGCGCACGGCGATGAAAGGCCCCCCGGCTTTTTCACGGCGCTGGCTGAGGAGGACCTCGACCAGATCATCACGCCCTTATTGCGCATCCTCCATGCCGCCCAGGACTGGACCCGGTTCTTCGGCAAAGGCGAGCCGAGAAGGTGCGCTCGAACGGTTTTTGCGGTAACGGCGCGTTTCTGCCGCGGCACCCACCAAACTGCTGAGAAGCCGGGTGTTTTGCCCCTGTCCCGCTGCGAGGCTATTCCTCCCATCCCGCACCCAATCCTCCCGCGAGCCGCGCCGGAGTCTCGCCGTAGTACCCTCGATCCGGATCGAGAGTACTACGGCGAGACTCCGGCGGGGCTACGGAGGTGTCAGCGGGCCGTAGGGGACGCTGCGGCTTCCATTCCGCCGAAAACAGCGAAGAGCCCAGCGTGGATCGGTAAGTCGCTGTGGGCTAGAGGTATATACCTTAACTAAGTGCCATTCTGGTCTGGCCTGTTTTCATTCCGCTGGAACCTGTGTCTGGTGGAGTGCCCCGAGAATCTTCAGACCTGCCGCCAGAGGTGTGAGACTTTCAATTTGGCCCCAAACCAAGGAGTTCCTTTGGACCGCTCAGGAATCTCCCAGTCGCGCACCGACCCCGCCAGGAGAGATGCTGCTGGCGGCAACGTTCGGGTGGCCTGTGGCAATCCTAGGCTTGGACTGATAGCGGGCTTTCCGGACGCCCGATGAAGACGCGCCCGTTAACAGCCCGGCGCGGCGGTGAATGAATCACCTTCACGCGCGGGAGAAGCAGTCTATGGCTAGCAAACTGAACATAATGACTTTTTTGCACCAGGCGCACGGCCTGGCGAAGGTTGCGGAGCGCTGTCCGCCGCCCCGGCTGCCGGGCCGGCTCGTGCTGCTGGCGCTGCCCTCCTTGGCAGCCAGGCGAAGGAGTTTGAGGATTTCGATAGACGTCCAGAACCGCCAGGACAACCCGTCCCCCGTAGGCATCAAGCACGTGAAGGAAACCGCCCCGCCGCCCACCTCACCAGTTGACCCGGCGGGGCGTTAAGCCAAACATCCCATCCCTGCTCCAGCGATTCTCCGCGCAGCCTGTGGCCACATGCCGTACGCCTGGTTGACGAGGTCGCCCGGGCGAACCGCATCCGGTGGAAACATGACATTCGGTTGACCCTTTCTTGGGTTCAGGCGCGCTTGACGGCTTTCAGCATGCGATCGACCAAGCCGCCCGGTCGCATGGGTGCGCTGAAGTCTTTGCCTTCGATTGCGGCGGGCAATGACCAGAGCATCATGTCCTGGTAATAATCATTGCCATACGTACGCTCACCGGTATCGGCATCCCCACGCATGATGTTGGGCATGTCCCAGGTGTAGCCGCGGGTACAAACCAGGTTGTGCCAGACCTTCCGGGCCAAATCCAAACCGAACTCCACTTGCCCCTCATACATGTAATTCATGGCGAGCATGAGGGCCTCGGGCGGGAAATAGGAGTAGGTGCCATAGCCCTTGACGCCCGCGGGCGTGCCATCCGCATTGGCATAGTTCACCGCGCCGTATTTCGTCACCGCGATGTTGCAGAGCTTGATCGTCTGCAGGATGCTCCGCACGTGGTCCTTGGGTAAAGCGCTCGGCAAACCATGGTGGTCGGTGACCCATTCGCCGTCCAACTGGTAGCCGAAGACCCAGTCGGATTTCTTCCCCGTTTCCGGCTCGTAATAGTTCAAGTAGTAGCCGCCCGTCCACAGCCATTTTTGCATAGCCTCCGCTCCGGCCCCGATCCAATCCGCGCACTGGCGGGCAAAGGCCGTGTCACCCACTTGGTTGGCCAGCCGCTCGACGATGCGCAGTTGGGCCAGGTGCAGCCCGCCGATGTGCGCCGTCATGCCGGACCAGCCGGGTTCCGGCGCTTCGAACCATTCGCTGCCTTCGTTCTTGTCGGGCATCGAGATAATGCGCTGGCCGACGGTGTATTGCGGGGTGGTGCGCAAGTTGACGGTATAAATCATGTTCCTCTTCAGCATCGGATAAAACTCTCTGGCGTAGCGCTGGTCAGGCGTGTCGCAGCAGAGGAGGAATCGGTCCACAATGGCGGCCAGCGAGATGCCGTTGGAGGCCCATTGGTAGCCCCTGGTAGGGCAGGCAAAATCTATAGGGGGCGTGTGGCCGGTAACGCCGCCGAAAATCCAGGGCGGCGCACCGTCTTCGTATTGGTAGCCCTGGTATCCACGAATGGTCGAAAGTTGCAGTTCCGGGAAGAAATAGACTAGTGGCTGGCTGCCGTAAAAGCTGCAAGGAATGCACTCAATCTGCGGGCAACCACGCGGGCACTCGTTCAGACCGAAAAGCCCGTCCTCCGCCTTGACCCAGTCCGGCAGCGGGGACTTTTTTTGCGCCCAGTAGCCGTCCTCGGTAATCATGTAGAGGACATTGACCAGCGAGTCGCGCAACCAGAGCGGCAGTTTGGGGTCGCTATAGATGACCTCCTGCCAAGCCAGGGTTTTCCTCAAAAGCGAGGCGTGCTGTTTCGTCAGGAGAGCGGCGGTTGCGCCCGGCTCAGGGTAGTGCCTGGCGTACATGTGGGTAAAGGTGTTGCCCGCCGTGCTCCAGTTTGTGCCCCCGCCTTTCCAGGTCGGCGCCGACCAGGTCAGGGCAAACCTGATCGTCCTCTGCTCGCCCGGTCGAAGGGAAAAATCCACGGCGGCGCACGCGCCCGGCTGTTTCGGGGTTGTAACTGGCAAGCTACGCCCGAAGTTGGTCCACGCGGTTGGGTCCGTTCCCAACTCGCCGCCGACGCGCAGCCGCTCTTGGCCCAGCACACCGAGAGCGTAAGAGGCCTTCTGGCCACTCACCGAGATGCCGCGGAACGAGCCGTGGATTTCCTGGCGCGTGAATTGGTCAGCGCCTGTCTCGTCCCACGTCGGCCCGGGAAACGTCAGGGCGAGGGCGCCCGTCTGTAGGGATGCGGAGGCATTGCGCAGATGCATTTCGAACACAATTCCCGGCAGCATGGAGGCCACCACGTCCCCAGGCAGAAACGGTGCCCACGCCCGCATTCCCACACTGACTGGTGCCTCGGTTTCGAATTCAACATCCAAGACCGGATAATGACCCCAGTAATGAATCTCGCGTGCCACGCCGATGCCGGCCTTTGGCAGGTCCAGCGAGCTTACGAGCGGACGCGGGCCGCGGCGGAAGTCCCGCGTCCACGGGCCATTAGGATTATTTGACTCGCTCCAATCCTTAGCCGCATCCCAGGACTGGCCGTCACTAGCGGAACTGATCCTGAAGTCCACGCCGACGAAGTCGCCGGTCGCCTCATCACCCAGGGCGAGTTCGATCAGGTCGCCCTCCTTCACCGTGAAAGTCAGGCGGGCAGCACCACCCATTCCTTGGGCGAAACTCAACGACTGTCTGGAGGTTGGCCCCCATTGCAGGATCCCGCCGGTGATGGTGGTCATGTTTTTGAGCAGCTTCCATTTCTGGTTACGGTTGTAATTGCGGGCCAGCCAGATACCCCCTTCGACCCGGACGCCACCGGTGATTGGACTTGTCCAACGCAGCACCGTCGGGGTATGGCACGCAATTCGGCCCGCCGGCAAATCGTACTGGCTTCGCCCCAAGCTCTTGAACCACCCCGGCACCTCCCCGGTGCTCGACTTCCAGGCAGGTTGCTCAGCCCCCAGATCCCCGGGCAGCCAGGCCGGGACGTGGACCAGCTCCTGGAGTTCTCCGATCATTCGGCCGCCGGGCGGGTGGCATAGCGCCCAGGTTTTGTCTCCCACCGCCAAGCCCAGCAACGGCAGGTTGATCGGGCCACGACGCGGCACATGCGAATTGAAGATCGTGCAATAGCCCAGCAGACCGCTGGTTTCGAAATCGAGGCAGCCGGTATCAACTCCGCCCAAGGCCAGACCGTTGGTCACCGTGTCGCTGAGCCGGTAAATGACCGCGGCGACCGGACCCGAGAAGCCTAAGGCGCGGAACTGGACCCATTCCTTGCCGGGAAGACCGGTGGGAAAAAGCGACGGCGCTTGGAAGGAAGCGGTCGCGGCCAAGGCCGGCGCCGCGGTGGCCGAGAGGGCAGCGGTCGCGGTGGCCTTGAGAAACTTGCGGCGGGTCCAGCTTGCTTGGTTTTCCGCGCAGCAGACTACTTGCGCGGGATGTTTGGCGCTATCAGCAGGCTGGCACCGGCGGCTCATACTGTCACGGGGTCGTGATTTGGATGGCCAGTAGCTTGGGCCATTCTGCTGAGGGCTGGCAATTCAAAAGCCGAACAGCATCCGCTGGAAACATGACATTCTCTTGGACTGACCGCTTCACGACCCCTTCAAGCCTTCGCAGACGCGCAGCACTGATTTTCACCCTCCCTTCACCGACGGGCGGGGAAAGGAGTATTATGAAGCTGACGGCGAGACTGGGATTCGAACCCACGCGCCCTGCCGCACAGCGGGCGGCCTTGGCAAGTCCGCAATTCAATGGTAGAGTGAGGCCGTATGAAGCCGACGGCCTTGCGAGTCTTGGTAATCATTCAATTCTTCCTGGAGGCAAACGCGGTTCTGCTTTTCGCCCAGGCTAATTCCTCCACCGAGGCCGTTACCTGTCTCACCAACAGAACCCTGCTGCAGCGCAGGGGCGAGTGGACGCTACTGGAGAGCCAGATGACGATGCCGGGCGGCATCACAGTGTTCACCAATGGCACGTTCCGTGTCAACGAAGGCAAGACTCGCCACTTGGAAGCGGGGCAGTTTCTTCGCGCCGATGGCATCCTGCTGAATCCGGACGGCTCGGTTATGCCCGTGTTCGACCACATTGCCATGAGCAACGGGAGGGTGATGGTCTTCAGGGACGGCGAAGGCGAGGCGCAAACGGACACGCTGGTCCTGCCCGATGGCACTGGTATCAATCCCGACGGGACGTATGCGCGCCCCGGGCGCAGCTCCCGCCTGGTGGATGGCCAACTCCTGACATTGGAGGGCGTCCCCATGCGGGGACTGGACACCATCAGCTTTCGCAACGGCAAAGTGGTGGTGTATAAGTCCGGGGCCTTGATTCCTCTTCCTTCCCCTAATGTAATCATGGGGATGTACGACGGAACCCGCGTCAGAGGCGATGGATTTATCACCTTCCCAGATGGCACCACCTCCCAACTGACTGAGGGACAGACCATCACCGTCGAGGGGGTACGGGCGGATTGGTAGGGTGCGCCTCGATGCGAAGGGGCACACGGGCAGCTTCGAACTTGCGATGCAAACATGACATGCTCATGGACCCCTTCACGGGGATTCCTGAGGCAGGGAAAGGCGGCGGGATGGGCATGCGGGGCGGGGCGGTTTGCCACATGATCTCGATCTCCGCCGGGTTCAGGGCGTAGGTCTGGTTGACGAGGTCGCTGAGGGTGCGCTCCGGGGTCAAGGTTTCGGCGGCGAGGGCGCGGGCGAGCTCCCCAAAACCCCGCAGGGGTTTCAGAGAGTAGCACCGGGTAAGCGAGTCAGCGAGCGCCACCCGGGGTAACCCGTTCCCGAATCTCATTCCCCTCTCCTCCGCCTCGGAGGAGAGGGGGAAGGGGGAGAGGAGCCTTTCCTCGCAGCAACTCCTGCAAGCAGGCCCGTACCTACCCAGGCGTTGGAGTCCAGCTCGGCCAGGGCGAGAAGCTTGTTGCTGGGCTTTTCGATGCCGTATTCCACTCGCAGCCAGTCGAGCAACGTGGGCTGGGTCTGCAGCCGGCGGGACGTGATTTCGATCTAGCGCCAAATGTCATCAAACCGTAGGCTAGCGCTCTTTCACTCCTGATCGGGCCAACCTCTGATCCGCTTACGGGGAAGACCAGGCTTTGATTCTTTGGGTTGGTTATGACGCGAGGCTTCGTCCAAGTAAACAACAAGCCCTCACCGCCATTACACCGCTAGTTTATCCTCATTCACGGATATCCGAAGAAACATCCTTTGAATCGGGTGTTTGACGATGGGTGGCAGCGCTTGCCATCCGGCACAGGCATAAAGCTTGTCCCGTGCCGCCATGAACTCCCTTTCCAGCCTGCTCCGGTTGGGCTCGCGTTCCGGCTTGATTCTCCCGTCGCATCCGCCCAGGCCATTGATGGCGATGTTGCACAAGGCGGCGGCGAACGCAGCCTCATACAGCCACTTGAGTTCGGTTCGATCCAGAACGGTGCCGAGGCGGAGCCTGGTCGCACTGCTTGAAAAATGGCGGGGGAAGGTCCTCGGCGGAAAACCTGCCAGTTCGTTTAAGTACTCCTCGCCGGTCGTCATCATATCGGTTTCTTTTCCCTGCCAGACTACAGTGGAGAAACAAAGACGGCCACTAGGGCATTCCTAGCACATTTGGCCGAGTGGATATTGATGTTTTTGAATGAGGCGGTGCTGCGGGAGGTTTAAGATGCTGGTTCACGGAATGGTCTGGCCAATGTGGCTCCCGGCCACAAAAAGAGCGACCCGTTACCGGGTCGCTTCTCGCGGCTGGGGGGCCGCTTTCTGGCTGTGGTAGTTCTGCAAGTCACAGCCATATGCAACCAACCTAGCTCTGTCGAGAGGCACAGCCCACTAGGCAAAACCTTGGAATTGACCCGCTAACCGGCGCCGAACGAAATGCAGGTCAAAACCGCAGCTCGGCGCTCTTCCACCTGTGATCGGGCCAACCTAATGGGTGGCCCGCTTACACGCCCAGCCCTGCACCATTTTGTCACGACTCTTCGCAACTTTGGGCAACTTCGGGCTTGAGGCCAGCCCCGTGCCTTGCTAACATGCCACAGAATGGTGAAAAATGAGCGCGACCAGGAATCAATTCTCCCTTACCGCGCCAACGTCAAAAGGCAAATGCTACCCTTTGGCGTCATGAACTCCTTCGCTGCACAAACATGAAAGTCCTTGATTTGATGAATCCCAAGGTTCTCACCGTCGGCCCCAAAACGCCGCTGCGCGAGATTCTCCAGCTTATGCTCCGCTACCATCTGAATAATATTCTGGTCGTGGACAGCGACCAGAGGCTCGCAGGCATTGTCACGTACTCTGATCTAAGCCGCAAGTTGCTCCCAACGCAGAAAGATCTAATGGAACATGAAGAGTACGTCACAACTCCTCAGTTGATGGAAGATCGCTTTCGAGACATCGCAAGTGTGCCAGTTGGCGAGATCATGACCAGAAACGTCATCACCGTATCCCCCGATCTTGAGGTGCTCAAGGCTGGGGCGACGATGACTGCGCGCCGGGTCAAGCAATTGCCGGTTGTCCAAAAGCATAAGGTAATGGGAATCATCAGCCATACGGACATTGGTTGGGGCCTGATGATGCAATATGCTGATTGCATGAAGGGTTGAGCCTGCATCGGCTTCTTTAACCGTACGCGCATGATCGGAGACCTTGGGGGCAACCAGGTTGCAGGCGGCGGGATCGGCATGCGGGGCAGGGCGGTTTTCCACATGAGATCAATCTCCGCCGGGGTCAGGGCGTAGGTCTTGTTGACGAGGTCGCTGAGGGTGCGCTCCAGGGTCAGGGTTTCGGCGGCGAGGGCGCGGGCGGGCGGGCTGAGAAGCTGAAACTGGGAAAGCAGAAAGCAGAAATCGCAAGGCGGAGGGTGCGGCGGTCTGGGGCGGTTTCTTGCGTTCGCCCGATGTTTCTAGTGCTTCCGCCCTCGTCTCTTAACGCGCCTGGTTTTGGCTTCCCGCTTTTTGCCCGCCGGTTCCAGGTATTTCATTGCCGATGTCGAGCGCCAGTTCGATTGGTACCTAGCCAAGGCGGGCTGGGACGTAGGCGACCGTTGCCTCGACGCGGTGGAGGCCACGTGCCGGTTGCTGGGCCAGCATCCGACTCTGGGGCCACGCGGCGGTTTCACTCACCCTCGTCTGCGCGAATGGCGCTTCTTTCTCCTTTCCCGGCCTTTCAACCAGCACATTCTCTTTTACGAATTGGCCGGTGACGACGTCGTGATGCGCCGCGCGGCGCGGGGGCAGCGTGACTTGCTCCGCAGATTGATCGAAGCTCCTGGGGCGGATTAAGCCCCTCCCTCGTCCCCGCTCCGGCTGCGGTTCACTTCACCGCCCCATCAACACGATCTCATTAAGGTGGGCCGCCCCCCCTTCAAACCGACCAAGCAGAAGGAGCCATCCGGCGCAAACGTGACATTCTCACGGACTGACCGCTTCACGACCCCTTCAAGCCTTCGCAGACGCGCAGCACTGATTTTCACCCTCCCTTCACCGACGGGCGGGGAAAGGAGTATTATGAAGCTGGCGGCGAGACTGGGATTCGAACCCACGCGCCCTGCCGCACAGCGGGCGGCCTTGGCAAGTCCGCAATTCAATGGTAGAGTGAGGCCGTATGAAGCCGACGGCCTTGCGAGTCTTGGTAATCATTCAATTCTTCCTGGAGGCAAACGCGGTTCTGCTTTTCGCCCAGGCTAATTCCTCCACCGAGGCCGTTACCTGTCTCACCAACAGAACCCTGCTGCAGCGCAGGGGCGAGTGGACGCTACTGGAGAGCCAGATGACGATGCCGGGCGGCATCACAGTGTTCACCAATGGCACGTTCCGTGTCAACGAAGGCAAGACTCGCCACTTGGAAGCGGGGCAGTTTCTTCGCGCCGATGGCATCCTGCTGAATCCGGACGGCTCGGTTATGCCCGTGTTCGACCACATTGCCATGAGCAACGGGAGGGTGATGGTCTTCAGGGACGGCGAAGGCGAGGCGCAAACGGACACGCTGGTCCTGCCCGATGGCACTGGTATCAATCCCGACGGGACGTATGCGCGCCCCGGGCGCAGCTCCCGCCTGGTGGATGGCCAACTCCTGACATTGGAGGGCGTCCCCATGCGGGGACTGGACACCATCAGCTTTCGCAACGGCAAAGTGGTGGTGTATAAGTCCGGGGCCTTGATTCCTCTTCCTTCCCCTAATGTAATCATGGGGATGTACGACGGAACCCGCGTCAGAGGCGATGGATTTATCACCTTCCCAGATGGCACCACCTCCCGACTGACTGAGGGACAGACCATCACCGTCGAAGGGGTACGGGCGGATTGGTAGGGTGCGCCTCGATGCGAAGGGGCACACGGGCAGCTTCGAACTTGCGATGCAAACATGACATGCTCATGGACCCCTGCGGCAGAGCTGATCATGTTGCGGGCGCAGGGATGGGCATGCGGGGCGGGGCGGTTTGCCATAATAGGGCGATCTCCGCCGGGGCCAAGCCGTAGGCCTGATTGACGAGGTCGCTGAGGGTGCGCTCCAGGGTCAAGGTTTCGGCGGCGCGGGTGCGGGTGGGCTCGATGCTGAGCGTATTTGCCCCGGAACACGTCAAATCCGGCGGCGGATTAGTGTCAAAAGTGAGCACTTGCTCGCTCTTGTCTGTAGGCACGTGGGTTATTTCTTCCGCGAAGCGGCGAAGTCACGGATTTCTGGTGAGGACGACATTGCTTGGAACGATTTGTTAAATACATCGGTTAACATCATCCTTGCACCTTCCCGCATGTGCTCTTTGTACACAAAAAGGGTGCCGGTCTTGTTCTTGCCCTCGCCCTTGATCGTATCAATCCACACGATGTCCCCTTTGGCGCTCTTGAGGCTCCACTCAAGAGCACCGGATATCTTCGATTCGCTAAACGCCGACATCCCCGCAGCCCGATCGACTGTGACCAACCGCGGGACAAGCACAGCATCGGCACCTGCATCCGGCTGTGCGTCAGCCGAGTTCTTTACGACCACATCCGAAAACAGGTGTCTGGCAAGGGCTTCCGAATTTAGAGCGAACTGCGGGCCAAGTGGAAGTTGCCAAGTCTCGCCCGAGAGCTCCCATTCGCACTGGGCTTTACGAAGGTCGTCCGTGATCCGCAGCTCGATCTTTAGATCACTTTTTGCAACTGGCGGATAAGGGCCAACCGTATGCGGTTGGAGTTCGAGAAGGTGATGAGTGTGAGCACAACCTGCGCCGAGCATGACAAGGCCGCTGAAAAACAGGTTGGGCAATTGGTGGCAAAGGCTCATAGCTTTGGTTCCCTTCATTCAGTGAGACTGGATTTCAAAATCGAAGGTGGTCACGGCCTTGGTCTTCAACTCTACGACCTCCAAATGTAAGCGACAACGGTCCGGCAGTGTGCCCGTCTGAGGCAACCGGAAGTAGAGGCACCCGCGGACCGCCCCACTAGGTGAAAGGGTATGCACCTGCAATTCCTTGTCGCGATAGCTCTCGTTTATGACAGTCGCATCAGAACCTTCCTTGACCCCAACGCCAAAGAGGGCGACACCGGCAACGGGAGAGAGCAGGAACACGCCTCCGCCAACCCCCGTGAGCGTTCCACCGGCATGCTCTGATCCAAGGACACGAGAGCCAGCCGCTGCAAGGATTGGACCCTGAAGCGAACACTTGTCCCTGGCCAGCACGTAGCTTGCTGGACCAGCGTTGAAAGCAGACACGTCCACAGCCAGCACGCGTTTGGCTGAGAGGTCCGTGCCGAAATATTTCATGCACTCCTTGGGATCAGTCAAAGGACGCAGCCCGATGGTTAAGCCCTCTTTGGTCTGACGGTTTGCATACGCGTCGAGAGGCATCGGCTCAAAAGGAGGCAACTTAAGGGTTGTGCAGCCGGCGAACATCAACGGCAGTGCGCCGACCAGGATGGCCTTAACGATTGTCGTCGAGCCCTTGACCAATCGGGCGCAGCATGAGTCATACGGAGAGACGAAGACAGCAGTCGCGAACCTAACGCTGGACGCTTTGGCTCCATTCACGTAGGCGATTCTAACAAAGTGCGGACGAGCGTCAACAACATTAATGCAACCGCTAATCTTGCTTGGGGCAACCGGGCGACGGGATGGAGATGCAGGGCGGCGTGGCTTGCCATATTAGGACGAGCTCCGCCGGGGTCAGGGCGTAAGCCTGCTTGACGAGGTCGCTGTGGGTGCGCTCCAGGGTCAGGGTTTCGACGGCGAGGGCGTGGGCGGGCGTGCTGAAAAGTCGAAATTGGGAAAGCCGAAATCCGAAATCCCAAGGCGGAGGGCGCGGCGGTCAGCGGTTGCTTCTTGCCGCGGAGGCGCTTCACTTCGCTCACCCAGGTGTTGCCGGGGCGAACAGCGTCCGGCAGAAACATGACATTCTCATGGAACCCTTCGCCACGGCATAGCGAACCATGCTGGGGTTGACCCCAATTTTCGCATCTTCACTCCGGTGCTACCAGCGGAATGACCTGCCGCTCGAAGCGCCGATAGACCTGGAACTCCTGCTTGTCGAGGGTGAAGACGCGGCATTCGCGCTTTAGCTCGGACATGCGTACCAGGCAGGCATCCGCCAGTTGCATCCCCTGGTCGTTGTATTTCTGCAGCAGATGCGCCACGGGACCGGCGTGCGCCTCCAGGGAGAACGGAACGCTAATGACCTTCCGCTCGAAGAGCGCCAGAATCTTCTCGCTGGGCAGCCCGGCGTGTTCTCGCAAGAGATACGCCGCCTCGGCCAGCACCGCTTCGCACGTCAGCATCGGCACCGGCGCCTGCGTCCATTGTTCCTTGGCCCAGCCATGGCTGGCATCGCTGCGGTCAAAGAAGGCGACCAGCGGCCCCGTATCCAGCAGCCAAGCGGTCATCGCCCAAAACCCTTCAGGTGCTTCTTGTTGCGGGAAAGGTCGCGCAAGCCGCTCTGGACGCAGCCGCACAAGTCCGCCGCCAGGTCGAGAGCCGACTGGTGCCGGCGCTGCTGGTGTTGCTGCAAAATCTCCCGCACCAAGGCAGATTTCGGTTGCCGGGCGCGCTTGGCCTCGTGCTCCAGCCAACTGAGCAGCCCCTCGGGGAGCTTCATCGTCAATGTCTTCATGCCGGGACAGTAATACCGGCGTACCAGAATGGCAATACCATTGACAGCAGGTTGGCATATCAGTGCCATCTCCGCCGGGGGCGGGCCGTAGGCCTGCTTGATAAGGTCGCTGAGGACTTGCTTGGACCAACCTCCGGTCTTGACCCCCTCCCCGGGGAATTCTGAAAGGGGCTGGCTGGTCGGGGGCCAGTCGGCGATGCTGACCCCAATTCCGCCGGGAACCGATTGGGTCTTGAGTCTCAGCACGGATCATGTAGTTTTTGATTATGAGCACGGTGGATGTGGCAACGTTAAAGGCGCGCGCGGAGGAGTTTGTCGCCAAGGCAATCGCCGGCGAGGCGACGCTGATTGAACAGAATGGCAAACGGGCGGTGCTGTTGCCCTGCCAAGGCGTTGCACCTGATTTCGAGCTGGACCCTGAGACGGACCGGTTGTTGCGCCAACGGATGGAAGCTTCAGGACGCGAACCGACGACGGCGGATTGGGAGGCCCTCAGGCGTAATGTTCGCCGGCGATGAATTTACTCGTCAAGTCGCCGGTCTGGGACGACTTGCGCGAGATCGGGCTACGCATCGCTGAGGAGAACCCGGACGCGGCGGACCGTTTCTTCACGGCTGCCAAGAAGTCGTTTGAGCTCCTCAGGGGCCACCCACGGATTGGACGCCTGCGCAGCTTCTCAGTGCCTGGAGTGCGGTCGTGGGTGATTCCGGATTTCCAGAACTATCTCATCTTCTACCTGCCAACAGAAACCGAGGTACAGATTCTGGCGGTGTTCCACGGAGCGCGGGACTTGGCGAGCGCATTGGCCCAGCGGTTGGAATAGCTGGCTGGAAGGCCCACCCCTCGTGCTGATCCATGATCGCCAGTCCGATTGGTACCTGGCCAAGGCGGGCTGGGAAGTAGCCGACCGTTACCTCGACGCGGTGGAGGCCACCTGCCGGTTGCTGGGCTAGCATCCCAATCTGGGGCCACGCGGCGGTTTCACTCACCCTCGTCTGCGCGAATGGCGCTTCTTTCTCGTTTCCCGGCCCTTCAACCAGGACATTCTCTTTTACGAATTGGCCGGTGACGACATCGTGATGCGCCGCGCGATGCGCGGGCAGCGTGATTTGCCCCGCAGATTGATCGAGGCTCCCGGGGCGGATTAAGCCCCTCCCGCGTCCCCACCCCGGCTGCGCTTCACTTCACCGCCCCATCAACACGATCCCATTAGCCGGCTGGCGGGATGGGCATGCGGGGCGGGGCGGTTTTTCGATCCCGTATTCCACTCGCGGCCAGTCGAGCAACGTGCGTTGGGTCTGCTGCCGGCGAGAGGTGACTTCGATTAGGTGCCGGACGGCGGCTTCGACCGCCTCACGGATGGAGGCGGTCGGTTCCGCGATTGCGAGTTCCTCCATGCGAAAGGCGACGGGCGAAAGCGCCTCATCGTTCATGTGCGAAAGGCTTCCCTGTGCTCAACATGCCTGGTTGTCATGATGCTGCAGTCATGAAAGGTGAATTCGGGCTGCAGGTGCTGGTAAGGTTACTGCGATCGAGGCCGCTGGATTTTGGGTCGTGGTTCAAAATAAATGTCGCGTGTCGCCTTGACCATGCCCTCAAACGAGGCGGCGTGCCCTTGCACCGAGAACTCCTTCTCCGCGCGTTCATAAACGAAATATGGCTCCAGTTCTCGCATCGACAGCAGAATCGTTCTCCGTCGGATCTTGGAGTCCGCAGCCCTGCAGCGCTGAATTTCTTCAGGTGTAAACTCTCTTCCCGCTTTGGCAAAAACTATGAAGACATCAAAGCGACCCGAGGGCAACGCATCGGCGACTTTGGACAGGTTGTGAACATCTTCATCCGTAATCTCTTTGTTTGTTTTGCACTCGCCGATTACCAGTTGAACACGACCATGGAAGCCTTGGTCTAGGAGAACAAAATCCGTTTCACATGCTTTAATAGGTGCTGTTATGGGCTTAAGGTTGATTGCAGGCAGCCAGGAGAGGCATCTGCCATGTGTAACGGTGTCGAGCTGCTGCAATGTCAGCGCAACTGGAACACCACCTTCTTGATGGTCGGCCCTGCCAAAAAGGCCGGAGGGTCGGTAAACCCACTTCTCACCTTTGAGTTGCGGTGCGACGTTGAACTCGCGGCCACAGTATTCGCATATGACAAGCGTCTTCGCATCATCCAGGGACCGCCAGAACTTCAGTTGGCAACTTGTGCATTCAAGTTCAATACCGACGCGAAAAACTCCCTGCTTGAGTAGGTAGGCAAACGCATCGTCAGGTTTCAACAAACCTTTGTCCCTAGGCTCAATGTACAGATCCTCGTAGGCGCTGAAGTCGGCTCGTCCATTAGGATCAACATTTGCGATGAGCCTCATCGCATCGCTTCGCGTAAATGTCTGCGTAGGGCCAAATTGCTCGATTAGCTTTCGCACGCCTTCAATTTTGAAAGCACGGCAACCCTGAAGTCCGCCCATTTGTCGAATCAACTGCTCACATACTAAGCCTGGCTGCCTCAACTCGATCGCTATGCCGAACGTTTTGAAAAGGTGTTCGAAGAGCGAGAACCGTTCCATACCCCAAAGAGTTATGTACTCGGTGTCAAGCTCGGTAATGATGCCCAAGCCATCCCTCTCAGCACGCGCCTGATTCCAATGAAGGTGGTGCTTACGTCCGAAATATTCATTTAGCTCCGGGATGTGAGGGACGCTGAAGAGAAAGCGGTCATCCTGGGAGAAATTCAACGTCGGTTTTAGGGTGACAACGAGATGCTGGCCGCGAGTCGGATGGTCATTGAACCATGGTTTCTGTCCGAGCTGCAGTGTTACTGTAGGCGTACGCTCGCCTTCCGAGATCTGTGCCACGGTGTCGTGGTGGGAGAAGTACATTGTCGTCGGATTAACCTTTAGCCCTTGCCAAACTCGGTCATCCCAGGTGGATTCCTTGACCTCTCGTATGCCAATGGGTGCAGTAAAACTCTTTAATTCGTCGTCAGTAAGTCTGCTCTTGAGCCAAAGCTGTAAATGTTGCGCTCCCCACTGGGGGTGAGGCGGCAATGAGCGGATGGATCGCTCCAATTCCTCAACCAACGGACCGAAGCGTTTCCCGAACCGCGGGTCGAAGAACAATAGGTCAACGTCCGCAGCTCGTAAATTCCAAAACTCGACCAGATGCGAAAACGAGTCAGCCTCTCCTACAAATAATCCAGATTCATAGCTTCCATAGCCCAATTCTGGTTTGAGTTCAAGCGTGGTCAACTGATTCGGGGTTGCGGCGCGGACAACTGAGCCGTCCAGAGCACCATCGGCCGCAATTTCCATTTCCTTGCCTGCCGCATATTCGATTACAAATTGCCAGTAATCGATGTCACATTGGCCCGCGACTGGATAGCTGCCGAACATCGCCTCGAATGCCCCGGCGCACGGATCCCTCTCAGTCCAACGACACAACATTGTCTTTCTCGTGGGGATAGACTTCTCCTTAACATGCTCCTCATAAAAGCTTCGCACCGGGTGGTAAATGTCCAGCAGGGTGCATCCCTTTCGATTTCCGGAGTCCTCAAACAAACCTTCATGATAGGTCGGCCACGGAAGGTGCTTCATGCCCTTTGCGAAAGTCCGACATTGCTCGTCTTCTCCGGCGGGAAATAGCCCATCAACATGAAAGAGCTCGATGAGATGGCGCGCGAGTTCTTCATTATCAACAACGATAATAGGATTGAAGCGACCGCCCCAAAGACAGTGACTCAACCGGAACGCTTTGGTGAGTGATGCAATGTCCCCGTCGCGAACACACCAGCCTACCCTCATCGGGCGGTATCTAACGCTATAGATGAGCGTGCTCATTCAATTCCCTCTGGCTCAGACAACCGTTGAGTTCGCGTTTGCAGCGCACCACCTCAATCCGAACCGCGTCAACGCCTTCGCTGGGCCTTCGAATCGGTTTAGAGTAAGTTCCACGGTGGCAGCTTAGGCAGTTCTGGCCGATTTTTCAACACCCTGGAAACCAAAGAGCGTTGTGCTTCGGCTTCCTCTGCGTGGAATGGAGTTTTAATAGGGGAAAACGGGGGCCCATCTCCAATTCCCACATTCGCCTCTTGCGGTGTGTGGGAAGTGGCGCGACTCCAGCTCTTACTGAGGATCTGCCTGATGGGCTTAGGATTATAGGGTTCGCGGTGCTCGAAGGCGTGCTTGAGGGACTCGGCGGGCAGCAGGCCGCGGTCTTCGCAAAAGGCGCAGAACAGAACGCGGTCCAGCAGCTTCTGAATGCAGCGGAGGATTTCCTGCGGGGCAATGGCGGCGTTCTCGCGGCACAGGCGGTTGAGGACCCGCTGGCGGGTGTCCGCGTGGAGGGCGTAGAACTGGTTGGTGAGGGTGCGCCCGACGGTTTCTGAGGCTCGGAGCAGTTCGTAGGAGCCCGAGCAGGGCGGTTTCCTTGAAATGGTCGGCGCGGCCGGAAGCGATGAGATCGGCCCAGTGCTGGAGTTTGGGCTGCCAAGCCGCCGTTTGCTCGGGCAGATTGAACGACCGCCCCTGCTGGCGCAGGACCTCCGGGTGGAAGAGCGGTTTGGATTCGACAGCCATTTGCCGGCGGAGAGGGTATCGGGGCATGGGGGCAAAACCAAGCGGATTGAATATCGAACATCCGACATCCGACATCCAACATCCAAAGCCGGAAAGGGGCTCGCGGCGGAAAGGTGCTCGCAAGGCGAGTTGGATAAGTTTGCCTGATTGAAAATCGGGTTTTGAGGGGGGTCTATGGGTCCAGGGTATGTCCAGGGTTTGTCCAGGGCACCCCCAGACCACCCGGAGGGAGGCGCGGGAGGAGAGTTGTATTCGGAAGGCTTATGGTGAAGGAGGTCGTGGGCCGGGCATCTGGGACGGCCAAGGAGCGGTGAGGGCGCACTGGCAACTGTACGTCGCACTGCCAACGGGCTCTAGCCGGCCAAGTATGGGATGGTGAGCGGCCCTTGGGGGAGGGCGGCGATGCGGGCGCCGTCAGGCAGGTTGCGGAGTTGGGCATCCACGGCGGCGCCGATGTCGTGGCAAGGTGTGAGATGGGCGGCATGGACGACGTCGTCGGGCAGGGAGCTGTAGAGGAGAACGCGGGCCTGGCGTTGGATCAGGGCCTGGAGTTGCGCCTGCCACTGGTCGGGCCGCCGGAAGCCGGGTGTGGCCAGGAGGGTGAGCAGTTCTTCCGGGTTGGCGGCGCTGCGCAGGAGGTGATCGTAGCTGCTGTTGGCCGGCACGCCATTGCGGCATTCGCAGGCCAGGATGAGGGTGCCGCGCGGCTTGAGCACGCGCACGCCGGCGCTCATGCCCTTGACTCCCTGATACAGGTTTTGGTCGAGCGGGTAGCCGCTGTTCGTGGTGACGACAACGTCAAAGGGCGCGTCGCACTGCTGCATCGCGGATTGCCGGACGAACTCGCAGCCGGCGCGGTGAGCCGCAAGCAGGTCGCCGGCGAAGACGCCGGTGATTTGCCGCTGCTCATTGAGGGACACGTTGAGCAGGAAGCTCGGACCGGCGCGCAGGGCGATGTCGCGCATTTCCTCCCAGAGGGGATTGCCGTTGGTGATGCCGAAGGTGGCATTGGGATCATTGATGTTGCTGACTCCGTGATTGCTCATCACCGTATGCAGGCCGGCCACGCCAGGCATGATGCCTTTCGGGCCCCCGCTGAAGCCGGCGAAGAAGTGCGGCTCAATGAAGCCGGTGACGATGCGCACATCGGCCTCAACGAAGTGGCGGTTGAGTAGAGCGGGCGCGCCATCGCGGGTCGTGCCGAGGGCAATTAAAGCATCGGGGTTCTCGGCTTCGTGGTTCAGGACGCGGTAGTTCTGCACGACAGCCGGTGTCAGCAGTTGCTCATGTTCCGCGCGGGTGTTGGGGCGATGCGTGCCGAGGGCGTTGAGCAAGGTGATGCTCTCGCGCGGGACATCGGCCAGGCAGCTTAGCAGCCAGGGAATAAGCCGGTCATTGGGCGTGGCACGGGTGATGTCGGTGAAAACAATGCACACGCGGCCTCCGGGCTTCAGCCACTCGCGTAACGGAGGCGCCGTGATGGGCCTTTCCAGCGCTGCCAGCACGGCGCTGCGCTCGTCCGGCAAGCCGGGCATGTGCGAGGGTTGGATCACCGTTGTCCGCCCGTCGGGCAGCTCCACGGGCAAATGACCGTGTCCGTAGGCGAGGCTGACTTTCATCTACTCATTTAGCCCGCGTCACAATGCAATGCGGTAATGCAACCGGTTCATGGCGCCAGCCCCAGGTTCTTCAGGATACGGACCGTAGCCTGCGCCTTGTTGAGAGTATAGAAGTGGATACCTGGCACGCCGGCGCGCAGCAAATCCTCGCACTGCCGGGTGGCGTACTCGATGCCGAACTCGGCAACTGCCTCGTGATCCTCGCCCAGTTCCTCGAGCTTGGCCTCCAGGGGCGCGGGGATGCGCGCGCCGCACATGGCGGTGAACCGCTTGATCTGCGTGCCGCTGAGGATGGAAACAATGCCCGGCACGATCGGCACGCTGACCCCCAGCTTCCGCGTCAGATGGTCGCGAAACTGGTGGAAATCGGCATTGTCGAAGAACAACTGGGTGAGGACAAAGTCCGCTCCAGCCTCAACCTTCTCCTTCAGGTGCTGCCAATCGGCATATTTGCCTTCCTTGCAAGCGATGTGGCCCTCAGGAAAACCCGCGACGCCGATGGAGAAGTCGCCTTGCTCACGAATGAACCGCACCAACTGGCTGGAAAACTCGAAGCCGCCGGGGGTCATCTGGAATTCGCCGCCGCCGGGCGGGTCGCCGCGCAGGGCCAGGAGATTCTTGAGACCGAGCGAGCGAATCTGCGCCAGCAAGTCACGGATCTGCTCTTTCGTGGCGCACACACAGGTCAAATGGGCCACCGTCGTCAGGCCGTGCTGCCCGTGGATGCGGTCCACGATCATGAGGGTCTTTTCGCGCGTGCTGCCGCCCGCGCCGTAGGTCACCGAGCAATAGTCCGGCCGGGTTTGCAGCAAGGCGGGAAGGGTCTTCTCGAGCAGGTTGCGGTCGCCTTCCTCAGTCTTGGGTGGAAAGAACTCAAAGGAGATCACCGGCCTCCCGGCCGCGCGTCCCGCGGCGTAGATGTCGCGAATGAACTGCATCCGCCCGCAACATGCTTCATCGGAGAGGAAAAACCAAGTCCTGACCGCAGCACGACCGGCCGGCACCGGACCGCAGATTGGTTTTCTAAGCAGGCTGACGGTGGCGATTGGCGTTTCCGCCCGCCCGGCGCCCACGAAACTGCTATACAGCCGCGGGCGCTCCTTCTACAATCGCGCGGCTCGATGATCGAGAACCAAACAGTGAACCTGAACGAGACACCACATTCCGCATGAGAACACTCCCGATATTCCTCGCCTTCTTCCTCATGGGCCTGGCTGACGCGATGGGGCCCAATGCCGACCGGGTGAAGAACGCCTACCAGCTTACCAACGTGATGTCCACCCTGCTGCCCTTTGTGGTGTTCATCGCCTTTGCGGTGTTCAGTGTGCCGGGCGGGCTGTTGGCGGCGCGCATCGGCAGGAAGAAGCTGCTGCTCCTGGGCTTGGGGGTCAACGCCCTGGCGCTGGTCATCCCCTCCTTCCAGGCACCCAGTTTCCCCGTGCTGCTGGCGTGCATCTTCTCGCTGGGCGTCGGCACCACGTTCCTCCAGGTCGCGGGCAACCCGATCATGCGGGATGTAAGCGCGGAAGGCAGGTACAGCCGCAACCTGGCCTTTGCGCAAGGCATCAAAGGGATCGGCAGCACCGCTTCCACTTGGCTGGTCACCGCCATCACCACTCTGGCACTGTTCAAGAGCATGGATTGGCGCGGGGCCTTTCCTCCCTTCTGCGCGCTGATGGCCCTGGCCTTTGTGTCGGTTGCCTTCGTGAACGTGAAGGAGACCAAGGCAGATGTGCCGCCCAGCATCGGTTCGAGCCTTGGCCTGCTCTTTGAGCCTGTATTCCTGCTGGCGGTCGTTGGCATCTTCCTGTATGTCGGCGCTGAGTCCTCCATGGGCCGGTTCCTCAAGCCCACCTTTATGGCCTTCGGCATGGAGGAGCAGACCGCCAACACGCTGGGCCCCACAATGTTCTTCCTGCTGCTAACCATCGGCCGCCTCCTGGGCAGTGCCTTGCTGACCATTATGACCCCGCGCACCTGCTTCCGCCTGTCGGCCTTCCTGGGCCTGCTGGGCGCTGCCGTCCTTATGTTCGGGTCCAGGCAGTTGTCCCTTGTGGGCGTTGTCGCTGCGGGACTGGGTTTCGCCAACATCTGGCCGATGCTCTTCTCCATCACCGTCGAGGAGCGGCCCGAGCGGGCAAACGAGCTCAGCGGTCTCATGTGCATGGCCATCTCGGGCGGCGCACTGGTGCCGCTGCTGATGGGCTGGCTTCTCGACTGCAATTGGGGCGCCTTGGCCTTCGTCGTGCCCGCCGGCTGCTTCGCTTACCTGTTCCTGCTTTCGCTCAAAGGCGGCGGCAAGCCGGCCGCTACGCCGCCGCAGCCGAAGCCCGAACCCGCCAAAGCCTGATCGCTTTCTCACGCATCACGCATCACGTCTCATGCCATCCTCCACCGATAAACGCATCGTTATGACCCTCGACGCGGGCGGAACCAACTTCCGCTTCTCCGCCATGCGCCGCAACGAGCCGGTCACTCCCACCATCGCCCTGCCGTCCAATGGCGACAACCTGACCAAATGCCTCGCCAATATCGTCGAGGGCTTCACCCGCGTTAAGAAGCAATGCCCGGAGCCGCCGGTCGCCATCAGCTTTGTCTTCCCGGGGCCGGCAGACTATCCCCACGGGATTATCGGGGACCTGGGCAACCTGCCCGGCTTCCGCGGCGGGGTTGCCCTCGGGCCGATGTTGGAAGGGCGGTTCGGCATCCCGACGTTCATCAACAACGACGGCGACCTGTTCGTCTATGGCGAGGCCATTGCCGGCTTCCTCCCTTACGTCAATGGGCTACTCGAAAAAGCCGGCAGCCCCAAGCACTATAAGAACCTGTTCGGCGTGACCCTGGGGACCGGGTTTGGCGGCGGGATCGTGCGCGACGGCGAACTATTCATCGGCGACAACTCGATGGCCGCCGAGGTCTGGCTGCTCCGCAACAAGCTCCACCCGGAAACCAACGCCGAGGAAGGCGCCAGCATCCGCGCCGTGCGCCGCGTCTATGCCGAGAAAGCCGGCTTCCCCTTCGAGCAGGCGCCCGAGCCCAAGGACATCTTCGACATCGGCACCGGTGCCAAACCCGGCAACCAGGCTGCCGCCGGCGAAGCCTTCCGCCAGCTCGGAGAGGTGGTCGGCGATGCCATGGCCCAAGCGCTGACTCTCGTGGACGGCCTCGGCGTCATTGGGGGCGGCATCTCCGGCGCCGCGCCGCTGTTCCTGCCGGCTCTGGTCAACGAACTGAACAGCACCTACACCAGTCCGAACGGGAGCAAGTTCCGCCGGCTGACCCAGGTCGCCTTCAACCTCGAGGACCCGGCGCAACTGCAGCAGTTCCTCCAGGGCGAGAAGCGTGAGATAACCGTGCCTGGCAGCCGGAAGAAGGTACAGTACGATCCCTTGCAGCGCATCGGCGTTGGCATGTCGCGACTCGGCACCAGTGAGGCCACTGCCATCGGCGCCTACGCCTTCGCGCTGCGCGAGCTGGATAGTCGCTGACACACCGCCGCTCTGCGCCAAAAAGCGGAGAGGCTGCAAGCAGGACCGCGGGCAGAATAGGCGCGCAACGAAGCGCCCACAGGGGATGCATCTGCCCACATGGCCATTCAGCCAATCCTCCGCCTGTATCGCGTGGTAGCGCTCTTTCCGCGCGGCACGCACGCTCCGGGCCGCTCAGTTCGCCTCGGCCTCCTTGCGCACGGGGGTCTTGCCCGCCAGCACGTCTTCGATCACCTGCTCCTTCAATTCCATCGGGTGGCCAATCCAGGCAATGACCCCTTTGGTGTCCACCAGAAATGCGGTGGGGATACCGTTCTGGCCGGCCGCTTCCATCCAGGTCTTGGCCATTGTGCCCCGCTTGTTGTCGGTCTTGTCGTCCAGCGCCACGCGATACGTCATCTTGTCCCCCATCTTCTCGACGAACGGTGCCACCAGGCTGTCATCGTGCTCCGCGCAGTTCTGCCCGATGACGATCAAGCCCTTGTCCTTGAACTTGGTATAAACCTCGTTCAGGTGGGGGATCGAGGCGCGGCAGGGGCCGCACCACGTCGCCCAGAACTCGACGATGTAGGCCTTGCCCTTCTCGAATTCCTTTACCGGCTGGCCCTGCACCCATTTCCCCGGCTGCAGTTTCGGCGCCGGATCGCCCACCTTGAGCGTTGGCTCGGCGGCCAGTTCGAGGGTCATGCCCACAGTCAGCGACAGCAGCGCTGCCCCCACTTTCAGTAATTCCGCTTTCATATTCAATTCCTTTGCGGGCCCGGTTGTCCGCGTGCCGCTGCCGGCCCGATGGCAATGGCGCGTGCGCTTCACTGCCCTGCCTCGAAAGGCCACATTACGGGCTGAACGGCCACATTAGCTTCAATAACCCTTAGCATACACCACCTTCGACCGGAAGTCGCGTCCGAAGATGATTATCGCCGTAATGCCTCAGTGGTGGCGGGCGCGTCACTCCGTGCGCGCCGGGTAGTGACAGAGCACAACGGCGCGCACGGAGTGACGCGCCCTACCGCCGTCGCTGACCGGTTACTTATCGCCTACTGCCGGCCCCGGCACACATTGAATGGGGGTGACTGTCGTGTCTTACCACGGACCTGGTCCCAGATCGCCCGGCCTGAGGTAATACTTGTACGTGCCATTATCGGCGCCCACCGCGATCGTATTGGTATTGCCATAGGCAAACTTCCTCCAATTCACGCGGCCATCTTCATACAGGAAGTTGCAGCCGAGTGGCGCATTGCCCGGGCCCCGATGGGCGGAGGTTGCGTAAGGAGTGCCGAGACCAGGATCCATCCAGCCGCCCGGAGTTCGCCACTGCATGACATCGCCCATGGTGGGCGCATTGCGGTACGAGCCGCCAAGCTTGTTCCGATAAAACCATTGGCCCAGCCCATCAATATCATACTCGGAAGCCCGGGCACGGCCCGGCAAATAGTCATAGCCGATGAGGTTCACCACGTTCTCCAGGCCCTCATAAATGCGGTGCCACTGCTCGGTCGGGCAGTAGAGGACGTCATTGGGCGATCGTTGGCCGACCGTAGTGTTGCCTGGGCGGTTCTTGTAAAGGTACGTGGGGTAAAAGTTGGTGTTAAAGGCCACATTCATCCACGCCAGATCCAGGGCGCCGCCGGTCGTATTATCGGGAAAGCGATCGGCATTGTCTCCGCCGTACATGATGAGCGCAAGGCCCCACTGTTTAAGGTTGCTGGCACATTGCGCTCGAAGAGCTTTCTCCTTGGCCTGGCTCAACGCTGGCAAGAGCAGCGCCGCCAAGATGGCGATGATGGCGATGACCACCAGCAGTTCAATCAGGGTAAACCCTCGCGGGAGACGCAGCCGGAGACAATTCTTGCGGTCAGCCATATGCTTGCTCATATCATCCAGATTTTTCTTGAGATGTCAATCGGTCCTTTCGTGAGTCAGAGGTGGAAGGTCAACCGCCAAGCGGGGTTCGAAAGCACACTTCATTGGCCTGGAGCACCGTTACGCCTGTTCTGGTAATCGAGTTCGCCCACGCCCAGTTATGGTGCCGCCGGACAAGCTCCGCCTTCAGGACGGGGTTGTCCGAGGTCGTGTGCGCATCGGCGATGACAATGACGCCGAAGTCCTTGCTCGCTGCGCTGCGCAGCGTCGCGTCCACGCAGAAGTCAGTGGCATAACCCGTCAACAGCAGCGCGGTAATGCCGCGGGACCGCAGCTCGGCTTCGAGTGGGGTGCCGTAGAACGCATCGCACGTCGTCTTGCGGATAACCAATTCCCCAGGGCGAACCTCGAGCTTCGGGTGCAGCTTCCAACCCTCGGTGAACGGCACCACATCCTCGCCGCCCGGCTCGCCGTCGTGCTGAATGAAAATGACCGGAGCACCGGCCTGGCGGGCCTGCTCTGTAATCGCGTTGATCCGCGCCACGACCGCCTCGGCCTCGAAGAGCGGGGGCTTCGTGCAGAACAGTCCACGCTGCACGTCAATTACCAGCACCGCCGTGTGGTCAGGCACCCTCGCCTTCATCGGTGATGGCGGGCCTACGCCCGCCGCTCGCGAATCGCCGTCAGAATCTCCGCCACCGCTTCCGCCTTCGGCTTAGCCCCCAGGCTGCCCTTGCCGTGGACCCGGACGCTGACAGCGTTGGCGGCCAGGTCGCGCGGGCCGACGACCAGCATGGTATGGACCTTCGCCTGCTCGGCTTGCTGGATCTTGCCGTTGATCTTGTCGTTGCTGTAGTCGCCCTCGGCGCGGACCATGTTGGCTCGCAACTCCTGCACGATGGCCTTGGCGTAGCTTACCAACGGCTCGTCCTCGCCGATGGTCAGCACGCGCACCTGCTCCGGCGCGAGCCAAAGCGGGAAGTTGCCGGCGTAATGCTCGATCAGGAAGCCGATGAACCGCTCGTGCGTGCCCAGCGGCGCGCGGTGGATGCACAGCGGCGTCTTCTCCGTGTTGTCCTTGTCCCGATACACCAGCCCGAACCGCTTCGGCACCGCAAAATCCACCTGGTTGGTGGCCAGCGTGAACTCGCGGCCAATCACGCTCCAGACCTGCACGTCAATCTTCGGGCCGTAGAAGGCCGCTTCATTGGCGACCTCGACGTAGTTGATGCCGGAGTTCTTGAGCACGTCGCGCACCATGTTCTCCGTCTGAATCCACAGCTCGGGTTCATTGACGTATTTCTTCCCTAGCCCCTCCTTGCCGTGGGTGCTGAAGCGCATCACGTACTTCCCCAGACCGAAGATCTTGAAGTACTTGAGATACATCTCATTGACGGAGTTGAACTCCTGCGCGAACTGCTCCGGGGAGCAATAGATATGCGCATCATTCATGTTGAGCGAGCGCACGCGCATGAGTCCGATCAGCTCGCCCGACTGCTCGTAGCGGTAGTTGGTGCCATATTCGGCCAGGCGCAAGGGCAGATCGCGGTAACTGCGCGGCTCCGCCGCAAAGATGCGGTGGTGGTGCGGGCAGTTCATCGCCTTGAGGTAGTACGGATCGCCTCTGCGGATTTTTGCCAGCTCTTCGGCCACTTCCCTTTGCCTGGCAGTGCAACGCTTGCGATCCTCAGCGAGCTTACGGACCATTGTAAGGTTTATCTGGCCATCCGTAGCCTCGACGATCTGGTCGGTCAAATCAATGTCTTGCTGTTTGAGCTTATCCGACTCCGCCTCCAGAGCGTTTTGCCTGTTAAGCAACTCCCCTTCTAGTGGTAGATGCATTGGCGGAAACATCGAGTCTTTATAGAGCAGCGGTAGATGCCCGGAGGTGAGATACATCTTCTCTTTGGCAATATGCGGCGTCTTCACGCGCACATAGCCCGCCAGGAACTCAGTTTCCTTGGCCAGCTTCTCCAACTCCTCTGCGATTGCCGCGCCCTTCGGCAGCCAAAGCGGCAGTCCGGGGCCGGTGAACTCCGCGTCAATGGTAAACAGCCCCATCTCCTGGCCGATCTTGCGATGGTCCCGCTGCTTGGCCTCCTCCAGCATCTTGAAATAGGCCTCCAGCTCGGTCTTGTTCTTGAAAGCAGTGCCGTAGATGCGCTGGAGTTGCGGGTTCTTCTCGTCGCCTTTGTAGTAGGCGCTGGCGACGCTGGTGAGCTTGTAGGCCCCGATGTTGCCGGTGCGCATCACGTGCGGCCCCGCGCAGAGGTCAATGAAATCCCCCGTCTTATAGTAGGTGATGGGCTCTCCCTCGGGGATGTCCGCAAGGTTGCCGAGCTTAAACTTGCTCGGGTTGCCCGGCCGCTCGCTCAAGCCGCCCAGCCGGCCGCTCTCCGCATCCTTGATCGCCTGCTCGCGCGTGACGACGACCTTCTCGAAGGGGCGATTGGCCTTAATCTCCTTCTTCATCTCCGCCTCGATGGCCGAAAAGTCTTCCGGCGTGATGCGGTGCTGGAGGTCCACGTCATAGTAGAACCCCGTCTCGACCGGCGGCCCCGCCGCGAACTGGGCGTCCGGCCACAGCCGCAGTATGGCGGTGGCCATGACGTGCGCGCACGAATGGCGCAGCCGCTCCAGATCGGTCATCTTGTTGCGGTCTTCCAGTGTCTTCCGTTCATCTTGCATGGGGATTAATTAACCACAGATGGACCCAGATGGACACAAATTAGATGGATGGATGGCTACTCCCGTGCATCTCCGCGCCCCTGCGTCACAGAGGTTAGCTCACGTTTCACGTTTCACGTTTCACGCATCCCAGATCACTCGAATCAACGCCCCCCCGTGGTTCCCTTACATCTCCCGCTCGGACATGGCCAGCCTCCGCCGCAGCTCCTCCCGGTTCCGCGCGTCGTAGAACTCAGCCGGGTTGAAGTCGTCCGTCAGCACGCGTCCGTCTGCAAGTATGGGTTCCACAACATTCCTGTAGGTGGTCTCGGTGTCCCGGAGCACGTCTTGATGGACGTCCGCCAGGTCCGGCGGGTGCACGAACTCCAGGACCGGGCGGTCGGAAGCGACGAAGAAGATGCCGCCGTCCCCGCTCGTATGCGCCCGCACCGTCTGGAACACGCTCTTCAAGGTCCTGTTTAGTGAGGCAGAGAAGAAGTCCCTTCCCTCCTCCAGGTTGCCAAAGCTGTTGATGACCAGAGTCCCCCCGGGCCGCAACACGCGCTGGATGGACGCGAAGGCTTCGTGGGTCAACAGGTGCGAGGGGGATGAATCGCCCAGGAACGCGTCGAGAATGACCGCGTCGTACTGCTTGCGGCAGCGGTTCAGGAAATGACGCCCGTCGTCCAGCGTCAGGTTGAAGCGGTTGGTCTCCAAACCGAAAAACCGAACGGCCACTGGCACCACGGCGGGATTGATTTCCACCACGTCCACCCGCGCGCCCCGGCGGGCGAAATCCATTGGCACAATGCCCACCCCCAGCCCAATGCACAGCACATCGTTGACGTTGGTAGTGTAGGCGCGCGCCAGGCCGGAGAGCGCGTAAGTGAAATGGGACACGCTCAGCTTCCGGTCCGGGTCATAAGTGTTCTGAATCAGCCCGTCGTTGAGGTAGAAACGGCAACCGCCATCGCGCCGGTCAATGACCTGCAGCACGCCGAAGTGGGAGTTGCCGCGGAATAACTCGGTCACTCGGGTGTATCTGTGTGTCAGGCCCAGGTAGCTCTTCCCGCCGAGGGCGGAACCGAGTGCCAGCAGCAGGACTACCGCTGCCGGCCCTTTGCGGCGGGCGAAGAGGAAATAGCCGGCGCAAACCAGCATCAGCGCTAGCGCCGTGAAAAACATCGTGAGCGAGTTCGGCAGATGGGGGATCAGGAGGTAACCAATCAGCAAGGTGCCCCCCAGGCTCCCGAGTGTGCCGATCGAGGTCAGCCGCCCGACATTGCCCCCCACTCCCGCGACGGACGAGGTGATTACGCGCACCAGAAACGGCCCCGTCATCGCCAACAGGGCCAGCGGCAGGAAGAACAGGATCGTCGAGGCCAGCAAGGAACCGACGGCCAGGTTGAAATCGAGGCACCAGTAAGCGACCGGCTCGCAGATCCGCACCGTCAGAGCCAGGTAAAGCGCGGCGGCCAAAATGGCCCAGTAAAGCCGCGCCAGCCGCTGCGACCGGTCCGCCAGCTTCCCGCCCGCGTAGTAGCCGCAGGCCAGCGCCACCAGCGTCACCGCAATCTGCGCCGTCCAGACGAAATGCGACAGACCGACATACGGCGAGAGCATCTTGGCGCCCAAAATCTCCACGATCATGATCGCGGCCCCCGTTGTCGCCGCTGTGAGATACAGGTAGCGACGCAGCGGCTTTGACAGCGCGGGTTCCGGCACCGGTGCAGGTTGCTTTTTCACGGCGGAGGTTTTACGCGAGGCCAGGGGCCGGGGCAACGTTATATCCCGCCGAGCGCCGGAGCGCCGCCTGAGCGGCCTCAAGAACTTCTCGCGCACGATCTCGCCCGGATGGATCGGTGATCGCGTGCTCGCCTGTATAAGCTACGGTGTTCGGCCCGCAGTGCGCAGGCGGTAAAGATAGCGAATGACCTCCTGCGAAATGTTGGAATGCCCGGCCTGTTCTGCGGTCGCGGCAGGACTCTTCTCGGCGCGGATCAGGGCCAGTTCACCTGCATCAAGCCAGTAGCCACCGCAATTAGGGCATTGGTCCACTTCCACCCTCCGTTTGGCGCTGAAGAAATGGCGATGGAGCTTTATGCCTGGGCAGCGCGGGCATTCGCGCTTGCGGGATGGGTCCACGACTAAGCGTTCGTCGCGCTGAATGTGCAGCAACGGCTCTCCGGCGGTTTCGCTCTCTTCATCAACTTTCTCCAGCTCGAAGCCATCAAACCAAATCCCACTGCAACCGCCCTGGCAGACATCCACCACGAGATTGCCGACCTGCAATTCGTTTAGCTCATTGAAACAGGCTGGGCATTTCATAAATCAGCGTTCCCCCACAATACCTCGTCTGGCGGCCGCCGCTAGTGCTCCAACAGGAACTTCTGCGCCCCATCCAGATTGTCGGTGTTGATCAGGTCAACGCCGTTGGCCAGCATTTCGCCCCAGAAGACGGGTTGGTCGGGGGCGCCCCAGAAGCGGACGCGCCGGCCTTGCGCATGGGCCTTGGCGACGATTTGCTGGAGCTTGAGCTTGTCAGACTCGGGCACGGGGCCTGTTCCCCGCCATTTGAATTGCGACGCCCAATCGCCGCTGATCCAGGGGATGAGGTCGGCGGGCAGACGGGAGTCGAGGTCGGCCAAGTCCCCATCCAGGGCGGCGTAGCGGACGGATTCCCCCGCGAGCATCTCCTTGGAGCGGTGGCCGGTGATGATGACCCGGATGGCGTTGGTCTCCGTGGTCCCGGCCCGGAACGTGGTGAGCATCCCGGCATACTGCTTCAGGATTTCGCGCAACACAGGATAGCTGGCCTGCCAATCAGACTTCAGTTCGACCAGCAGCGTGAATTCCGGGCCCGCGGGATACACACTCCCGCCGTTCTTCTTCACGCGCTCGCGCAGCGGGTCGAGGTAGAGTGCCTGCAGCGTCCGCTGTGGCCGCACTTGGAAGCTGTAGTGAGCCACCAGAAGCTGCCCATCCACAAGATAGACATCCGCCTCGACGCTGCAGAAGCCGTCGTCCAGGGCGTTGAGCAGTGGGCGCTGGTGCACATAGTCATTGTGCGCGTGAGCGTGGATCAGCGGCACGGCGTCTGCGCCGAGGCCTGTAGTGCACACCGCGCTGAGCGCGAGGCAGGCAAGGAGCCTGCCCGCGGTAGAGAGGATCTTCATGGCCGGGGGCGGTTCTTGTATTTCTCGTAGAGCCGAGTATGCCGGGTTTCGAGACTGACCTCTTTGCCCACAATCCACATCCGCTTCACGTTGGCGCGGATGTCCAGAATATCCCCATCGGCGGCGAAGAGCGTGGCATCCTTGCCCGGTTCGATGGACCCGAGGCGATCGCCCACACCGGCCAGTTGCGCCGGATAAAGCGTGAGGCCCTTAAGCGCCTCGACTTCTGGGAAACCGAAAGCTGCCGCCTGGGCCGCCGCGTAAGGGAGGTTCCGGGTGAGAGGGGCATCAAAGCTGTCCGAGCCGAGGCAAAAGACGACCTGAACGCCTGCCTGGTGCAGAATCGCGGGCGCCCGGAACGGGATGTCGTACGACGCCCAGTCGCGCGCCGGCTGGGTGAAGACGTCGCCATAAATGACGGGTATCTTCTTCGCCGCCAACAGGTCGGCCGCCATCCAAGCATCGCGGCCACCGGCCAGGATGACGTGGTAGCCGTTGGTGTCGGCCCATTGGACTGCTGCCCGGATTTGGCGAACTTCATCGGCGTGGATCATGATCGGTCGTGTGCCGGCCACGAAGGGCAGCATCGCCTCCCAGGCCGGGGTCAGTTCCGGCGCCGGAACCTGGCCTTTGGCTGCCGCGTCTTTCGCCTTGGCATACGCCTTGGCTTCCTCGAAGAAATCCTCAATGGCCCGCAGCCGGGCGCGGCGCTCCTTGGCTTGGTCTTCAAGGGACTTCCATTTGGCCTTGTCCCGCGCCTTTTCTTTGGGAGTGGTGTCGAGCTCCATCTGGGGCCAGAATAGGTGCAGAGCGAGGGGTTTCTTGAGGGTCATCTCCTCGGTGGTCCACCCGGCAGTGGCGACCAACGCGGACTGGCCCGAGATAATGTGGCCGTTGGGCACCGGCTCAAAGCAGGCAATCCCATTGGCGCGAGTCACGGGGATGAGCTCCGAGTCCGGGTTCACGGCAACCCACGATTCCACGTCCGGCGTGAAATCATCCCCCACTTCGGTGGTGTCTTGAGTGGCCCGGACGCCGCTGATTTCCGTGAGGCCGAGGACGGTATTCAACGCAATAAGGCCCGGATAAAGGTGCTGGCCGGCGAGCTCAATGGTCGTTGCGCCCTCGGCTGGGACGGTCTTCCCGACGGAGGCGATCTTCCCGTCCCGGATAAGCACCTGCCCCGGCACGAGCGTCTCGCCTGAAATCGTGTGCACGGTAGCCCCATTGAGGAGCAGGGTTTCACCGGAAGCACTTAGTGGAGCGGCGACGATAGCACTCGCCGCGAGCGACAGACGGAGCAAACAAACGACCTGAGAACGGAGCTCTTGCATACTTGCTTACTCCTCCCCGCAGCGCCGGTCGCAGCCGTCAAATTCATGTTCCAGGCAACCGCGGAAGAAGGAATCATCCCCTCCTCCGCCGCCGTCGCCTCCGCCCGTGCCGCCGCCCGACAGCTTCTCCATCTTCTTCGCCTTGGCCAGCAGGTCCGCGCGTTCCTTTTCCAGCTTGGCCGTGCGCTCGGGGTCAAGCGCGCGGTCGAAGTACTTCTTCCCCTCAATCCAGGTCTGCAGGCAGACGGTGCGCGAGTCCAGCGGCGAGCGGGACCAGATGGCGAAGTCCGCATCCTTGCCGGGCTCCAGCGAGCCGACGCGCTGGTCAATACGGAGCTGCTCAGCCGGGTTGATTGTCACGAATTTGAGCGCCTCGGCCTCGGGCGTGCCGCCATATTTCACTGCTTTGGCTGCTTCGGTGTAAAGCCGGCGGGCGAGTTCGGATGAGTCCGAATTGAAGCAGACGAGCACCCCTCGGTCCCGCATGAGGCTGCCGTTGTAGGGAATGGCGTCATATACCTCGAACTTGTAAGCCCACCAATCTGAGAAGGTGGATGCCCCGGCGCCGTGCTTCGCAATCTCATCGGCCACCTTATACCCTTCCAGCACGTGTTCTAAGCTGCCGATCTTCACGCCGAACTGCTCCATCAGGCGGATGAGCATGAGGATCTCGTCCTGGCGATACGAATGGCAGTGAATCAGGCGCCGGCCTTCCAGGATTTCGCCTATGGCTTCGAGCTCAAGGTCGCGACGGGGAGGCAGGGTGGACAGGCGGGCCGCCTCTGCCACTTTGGCCAGGTATTCACGGGCGGCGGTGAAGCGGTTGGCGATGAAGGTCCGCACCCCCATGCGAGTTTGGGGAAAGCGCGTGACAAACTTCTCGCCCCAGTTCGACTGCTTCACGTTCTCCCCCAGCGCGAACTTGATGCCGGGGGGCGCCGCTTGGAAGATGAGTTCACCCGGGCTGGCGCCATCGCGGAGCTTGATGACGCAGCTCTGGCCGCCAATGGGATTGGCCGACCCATGGAGCAGGTTCACGGCGGTGACACCCCCGGCGAGCTGTTGGTAAAGGGTGTCCGTCTCGGAATTCACTACGTCGCTGATGCGCACCATCGCACTCGAAGGAAGCGTGGCTTCGTTTACTCCACCCAGAATTGCCGTGTGGCTATGGGCGTCAATCAGGCCCGGCGTCATGTGCAGACCGTGGCCGTCTATCACAAGGGTCTCCGGGGCAGTCTTTATCTTGCCCAGGTATCCCACCCCCTCGATTCTCCCGCCGGATACGAGGACTTGCGCGTTGGTCAGCACGCCGTTGGTGCGACACGTCCAAACTGTCGCGCGCTCGATCAGGATCGCCTTGGGCTCCGCCAGCGGCCCGCGCCCATCCAGCGGCGAGCGGGCCACGCGCGCCTTCTGCAAGTCGCGTAGTTGCTCCTTTTTCTTGTGCTCGACTTTGGCCGCCGGCTTCTCCTCCCCAGGGCCGCCTTCCTTCGTCTCCTGGTTCACGCTCTCAGGCCCAGGTTTCGGGGCCTCGGCAGGGACGCGATGAACCGTGCCATCAATCCAGACCTCGCGGACCGGCGTCGCCGGATCGAAGTAGTTGGTCCCCTCAATCACGGTCAGGTTCGCCAGTTTGCCGGCCTCGATCGTGCCAAGCTGGCTTTCGACGCCGCACAGCCTGGCGGGCACGGTAGTCAGGGCGGCCAGCGCGTCGGTTTCCGCCAGGCCGCGGTCCAGGGCCAACTGGAGATTCTGCCGGAACTTCTTCACGTCGCTCAGGCCGTAGGTGGTGAGGGCGACTTCGCGGCCTTGTTGACGGAGCAAAGCCGGGTTCTCGGGCGCCCAATCCCACGCCCGCAACTGGTCGAGCGAAACCTGCTCCCAGTCGTTCTCGTCCGGCAGTTTGGGCAGGGCCGGGAAATTCAACGGCACGATATACGTCGCCCCGGTGGCCTTGGCCAGGTCGGGCCGGCGCCATTCCTGGCCGCTGGAAACGAGGCAGAAATCAAGCCCAAGTTCACGCGAGACTTGGGCGGCCCGGTCCTCCATGAGGGCGCTGCCGGGCTCGAAGGCGACGCGCATCCTCTTGTCTGCAGCCGGGGCGAGCGCTTCAAGCGACGGGTTGAACTCGGGTCGTTTGCGGCCTTGCGGGTGCTTCTGGTAGTCGGCGTGATCCAGCGCATAGTGTTGCGCGTCGAAGAAGCTCTGCCGCGCCGCGGCAATCACTCCCATCAGCGATCCGGGGTAAGAGCGCTCTTCGCCAGCCTGTGTCTCGAACACGATATGCTGGAAGACATCGGGCCTGATGACCGCATCATTGGGATTCTCCTCCGCCAATGCGACCAGGGCGCTGGTGCCGCGAATAATGCCCCTGGCCGGCACAATCACCCCCGCGGTGAAGCCCAAAGCCCGCAGCGGCGCCAGGGACTTGTCGTTCGGCGAATAGTCCCGCACGGCCCGGCGCTCGGGCATGATTCTCGCCACCTCGGCCCCGGGGCCGGGGTTGCCCGGATCGGTCCGCGCACCCGGCGTGCCGTAGAACCCGAGGCCCGGCGACGTCAGGCTGGCAGCCGAAGCGGGCTCAACATACGAGGTAGCCACGGGCGGATTTGTGCCGCCCAGCACAAGATACGGATCAATGAACCCGGCATAGACGGTCGTCCCTTTCATGTCCCAGACGCGGGCGTCGGCTGGAGGTGCGACCTCTTTCCCGACAGCCGTGATAAACCCGTCGCGAATGACGATAGTGCCCTCGTCCAGGACCTCGCCCGGCCTGGCCACGATCCTGCCGCCGACCAGGGCATGGACACCGAGCGGCAGCGGACGAAACCCGGGTGGCAAGATGTCACTGGCTGGCACCGGGCCGGCCCATAGGCCGAGCTGAAGAGCCCAGAAGAACACCAGCCGCTTGGTCTGGTGATGTCGTCGAGGAAGCTTGCTCATTTACGGAATTCACTATGCAGCAGTACCGGGCGATTACAAGCGGACGGTTCGGGAGCCTCCGGGAGGACGAGCGAGCTCCCGAGCCAGAGACTCCGCCAACGCATCTCGCCGGCACTGGGCGTGCGGATTCAGCCGAAGCAACCGCGGGTTCCAGGCCAACCGGTAATGGAAGAGGCAGGAGTCCACTGCGGGCACTTTCACGTTCAAGCACAGATCAGCCGTGGCACCAAGGGAGACGAAATCCGGCAGAAATGCCGCCAGGCCCTTCTCCTCCAAGGCAACCCTGGCCTCGAGGAAGTTGCTGCAGCCTAAAGCGGGCTCGTAGTCCTCCAGGACGTTGAGTTCGGACTGGGGCAACTCACCGGCAGGCCAAACAAGTGGCAGCCGCTTGTCCGCAAACGCCCGTTCAGCCTGCTTAACCGTCTTGCATAGCGCCTTCGGCACCCAGAATCTCAGCCGCCAAGACCCTAATTCCGTGAGCTGGAGTGGACGGCTCACCTCCTCCCGGGTGACCACGCCGAATTCGAGTGTCAGATCGTGCAAACGCCGTTCCACCTCGTCTCCCAGCACCGCTTCGACGGCAAAGCGGATGCCGGATTGCACACTGCGCGGCTCCGCCAGCACTGGTAACAGGAACGACGCAATGAACGTCGGACTGGCGCCGATGCGGTAGGTCTGTCCTTCGGCGCGGCACCCGCGCTGGAAATTCGAGAGTCCCAGCAGGAAGAACCGCGAGATGCGCGCCAGCTCTCGCCCGCTCGCGGTGAGTCGGATGCCCTTCCCATGCCGTTCCACCAGCCCGGTCTGGAAGAAATCCTCCAATTCCTTGATCTGGCGGCTGTATTGGCTTTGCCGCGCCGGATCGCCTCCCGCCGCGCGCACCATGCTGCCCGCCGCGCCCACTTCGACCAGCGCCCGCAGCCGGTCCAGCGACAAGCCGGACTCGGCAAATAGCCTTTCAAACATAACTGAATAGTAAAGCTACATGCGATAATATCACTATCAAGCCAATTCAAGGGGCGTAATGTGTGGCGTGAGTGCAAAGCGTTTAACCGTAGAACAAAGGAACCAATATGACTGATACACTGCTAACCGATGCGGAAATCAACAAGGTGCAGGACATCCTCATGCATCAACTGCAAATCAACCGCGAGCAGATTACCCCCGAGGCGAGGATTATGGCTGACCTGGGCGCCGACTCGCTGGACATGGTCGAGATTGCCATGAAGTCCGAAGATGAATTCGGCTTCACCCTCCCGGACGACGAGGCGGAGAAGATCGTATCCGTTGACGACCTGTACGATGAGATTGGGAAGCTTCTCGGGCGAGTCCGGTGATGCTGCGCCCGGCGCTGGCTCAAACCCGGCACCGGTCCCGACAATCGGCGCGCAGGAAAGGGCGGCCCAAGAGTGCCGAATAAAGAAGGGAGGGTGTTCCCAACATCCAACCGACCCCAACATATTGTGGTGGGGATCTGCCTACATACCACTGGGCATTGTGCCGAGAGGCCGGGGTAATCGCCTGGCCCGCCGTTACCTCCCGCGGATATCGCCGGAGCCTCGCCGTAGTACCTCCGTTAGCCAACGGAGGTACTACGGCGAGGCTCCGGTGAGGCTGCCGCGAGGGGCAGGTGAGGGTGGCGAGGGGGTGAGGGGAGAGAGGTTCGGCGAGAAGCAGGCCTCAGCGCAGCGCACCTGACCCCCGCCGGGACTTGGATCCTCAGCAGGCTTTGCCCTCTTTGAGCAGCGTGCCTTCCTTTATCCGCCAGCGCTGAAATTCCCGCCCCGGCTCTTGTGGCCAGTTCTCCTCCGTCGCCGTCATGAAGACTTGGCCGTGGGACTGCTCGGCCCGGCCCAGCAACGGCAGGAAGCCACTGCGCCGCTTTACGTCCAATTCGCCCATGATGTCGTCAATGAGCAGGACCGGCGGTGAGCCGTGCAGGCCGGTCAGATACTCGGCTTGGGCAAGCTTGAGGGCGATGGCTAGCGTTCGCTTCTGGCCCTCGCTCCCAAACTGGGCCGCCGAACGGTCCTTCAGCAGGAGCTGCAAATCATCCCGGTGCGGCCCGATGAGCGTCGAGCGATAGACAGCCTCGCGGTGACGGGATTGGGCCAGCTCGACGGCAAAGTCCTGTTTGACGCTGGGCTGATAGTCCAGGCGCAGTTCCTCGGCGTCGCTGGAGATGCGGCGATAGGCCAGCCGCGCCAGCGGCGACAAACTGGGGACCAGCTCCCGGCGCAGGCGAATAATCTCGTCGCCGGCCTTCATCAGTTCACGAGAAAACCCTTCGAGCGCCGCGGGGTCAGATGCCGCCTGCTTAAGCAGCGCATTGCGCGAGCGCAACGCCCGCGTGTAGCGCTGGAGGAGCGGCAGATAAGCCGGATAGGTCTGGGAGAGCAGCAAATCGAGGAAGCGACGCCGAGCGCGCGCTACGCCTTTGACCAACAGCAGGTCTTCCGTACAGAAGACGACCGTGCGGAACACGCCCAGGTACTCTGTCAGCTTCCGCACCGGTTGGGCATCCAGATTCAAGTTACGCTCCCGGCTGGACCAATACATCTTGACGTCGTGCTCCCCCTGGCCGACCACCTTGCCGCCGACGAAGTAGCCTTTCTGGCCGTGCCGGACCATCTGTGCGCCCCCCACGCCGCGAAACGAGCGCAGCGTAGCAATAAGATAGATGGCTTCCAGGACATTGGTCTTGCCTTGGGCGTTGTCGCCCAGCAGCAGGTGGAAGCCGGGCGCAAAATCAACATCCAGCCGCGCGTAGTTGCGGAAATCCCGCAGGCGCAAATGGACGAGATGCATGGCTCCGGGCCGCTCCGCGGTTAAGACGGTCTGAGGGTTTTGAGCTCAGCGGCCTCGGCCAGAGCCAGTTGGTCATCGTCGAAGCCGACAAATGGCTCAGCGGATAGTTCTAAGATCAGATCATCGCCCTTTCAGATCCCGGATTGCCTCAGTGAAATTAACCTTGTGCTTCCGAGGATGCGGACAGATCTCCCTAGCCTCGCGCTCCAAGTCGGCCAGTGCCCGGCGACGTCGCTTGCCAGCCTTGGTGACGATGAAGGAGGGCACTCCATTGTCGGTCACAGCCAAGCTCTGGCCGGGATGCAGGGCCTTCACGGTGCTCGGCCAGTGGAAAAACTCACGCGCGGTAACTGTCTTCATGCGGCTAACATACGTGTCCAACACCCGCCCAATCAAGCCGCAAACCGTTGGGAACACAAGGCTCGTAAACTACTTAAGCGCCGTCAGCAGCCGCTTGATCTCCTTCAAACGGGCGCCCGGCTGCTGCTTGGTGAGGCGAGGGAACTTGCTCCCGACCATGAAGTAATCATTGTTGCGGGTGAGCATCAGCTTGTCGTCTTTGACCTCGATGACGCTAAAGCCCCGCTCGGCCGCCAGCACTTTGATTTCAGCTACCTGCAGCAGTAGCGCTAGCGCTAGCGGCACCGGCCCAAACCGGTCGCGCAGCTCCCGCTCCAGGCTGTCCAGCCCAGCCTTATCCGTTACCTGCGCCAGCTTCCGATAGACTTCGATGCGCTGCCGTGAGTCGGGGATGTAGCGGAAAGGAATATAGGCCGATGCTTGATGTGGGAGGCCGGCTGCCGACCGCTGGCTGCTGGATGCCGGATGCTGGATAACGGATTCCAGCTCCTCCCTCGTGTCCCCTGACTTTGGACTTTGGACTTTGGACTTTGGACTCTCTTCCGCCGGAGTAAGCGCCAGGAAATCCAGCCGCACCTGCACCTCGACCCGCGGCTTGACCCTCTCCCCCTTCAGCGCCGCGACGCTCTGCTTGAGGAGTTGGCAGTATAACTCAAATCCGACTGCCGTGATATGCCCGCTTTGCTCCGCCCCGAGAAGGTTGCCCGCGCCGCGGATTTCCAGGTCGCGCATGGCGATTTTGAAACCGCTGCCCAAGGTGGAGTATTGCTTGATCGCGCTCAAGCGCTTGCGCACGTCAGTCAGGAGTCCCCCGTGGCGCGGCAACAGCAGATACGCATAGGCCTGGTGTTTGTAACGGCCAACGCGGCCCCGCAGTTGATACAGGTCGCTCAGGCCAAACCGGTCGGCGCGGTCAATGATGATCGTGTTCGCATTCGGGATGTCCAGCCCGCTCTCGATTATCGTGGTGGAAAGCAACACATCCGCCTGACCGTTGACGAACTGGGTCATGACTTCCTCCAGGTTGTCGCTGTGCATCTGGCCGTGGCCGACAACGAGGCGGGCCTGTGGCAGGAGCGTACGGAGCTTCTGGGCCATTGTGTCAATGGTCAGCACGCGGTTGTGGAGGAAGAAGACCTGCCCACCGCGGTTAAGCTCGCGCTGGATGGCATCCCGGATGACGCGCTCATCATAGGGCGTGACGATAGTCTCGACGGGCAAGCGATCGTGCGGCGGGGTCTGGATGGTGCTCATGTCTCGTGCACCGGTGAGCGCAAGGTACAACGTCCGGGGAATCGGCGTTGCGCTCAATGTGAGCACATCCACCAACTGGCGCAGCGTCTTGAACCTTTCCTTGTGCATCACGCCAAAGCGCTGTTCCTCATCAATCACTACCAGCCCCAGGTCCTTGATCGCAATATCACCCTGCAACAGCCGGTGCGTGCCGATCACGATGTCAACCGCCCCGGCGGCGAGGTCTCGCACCACCCGCTGCTGGTCTCGCCGACTGCGGAAGCGTGAGAGCAGTTCGATCCGAATCGGGTAGTCGGCCATCCGCTCGCAAAAGGTGTTGTAATGTTGCTGGGCTAGCACGGTCGTCGGCACCAGTACGGCGACCTGTTTGCCGTCCATCACGGCCTTGAAAGCCGCCCGGATCCCTACTTCGGTCTTGCCGAACCCGACGTCGCCGCAGATCAGCCGGTCCATCGGCTTAGGGCGCTCCATGTCGGCCTTTGTCTCGACGATGGCGCGCTGCTGGTCGGGGGTCTCCTCGAAAATGAAGGCGCTCTCGAACTCGCGCTGCCACGGGGTATCCGGGGCGAACGGATGCCCCGGTTGCGATTCGCGGGCCGCCTGGATGGCAAGGAGGTCGCTGGCAACATCACGCACCGCCCGTGCGGCCTGCGCCTTAGCCCTGGCCCAACGCGTTCCGCCCAGTGTATTGAGCGGGGGGCGGGCCTTGCCCGTGCCCACATACTTGCCGACCAGGTGGGCTTCGGTCACCGGCACATACAGCCTGGGCGGCGGCTGCGTGGGGTCGTTCGGCGCGTATTCGATGACCAGGCATTCCTGGCCGGCGTGGGCATTGGCCGCCGTCCCCTCGGTCGGCTTTGTTCCGGCGCCCAGGGGCAGCACCTGCAGCCCGACATACCGCCCGATTCCGTGCTGCAGGTGGACGACATAGTCGCCCTCTTCCAGTTCCGCGAAATCAATGTCCAGTGCCGAGCGCGTAGCCTGGGCGTGGGGCGATTTGAGGCGGCGTGGCCGCTGCACCTTGTAACGCCCGAAAATCTCCGCGTCGGTGACCACGACCAGCCTGGCCTCGTCGCACAGAAAACCGCGGGCGAGCGTGCCTAGATGAGTCGAGAGTCTAGGGTATAAAGTCCAAAGTCGGGCGGCTTCGTTCGCTTTGGAGCTTGTGGGTTCAGCTTCCGGGTGATCCAGCGCCAGCCCGTATTCCTCCCAAATCTCACCAAAGCGCTGCCGCTCGCCCTCATTGTTGCAAAACACGTGGACCGCATAGCCCTGGCGCAGCCAGCGGTGCAGTTGGGCGAAGAACTCGCGGCGTTGCATCTCGGCCACCTGCGGGTCCGGAGCGCGCTCCGCCAGGGGGCGGAATGCCTCAAGGCTCTCAAAGCGCGGAGTGCAGAATGCGGAGTGCGGAATGGCGCTCTCGTGGGGCCGTTGGAGCGCCGACATTCCCGCTGGCCCGGTCTCCACATCGCCCGAAGCCGACATGAATGCCGGCGCAGCCGTGCCGCTTTCAGCCTCTCCGTCGCTCCCCAAGGCAATCAAGTCCGAATCAGCGTCGCCCAGCTCCAACAGAGTCATCTCTCGTCCTCTGGCCTGCGCTAGAAAGGCTTCCCAGGAAATGAAGAACCGGTCGCCTTCAGGCACCTGCCCGGCGTATTCGGCGGCCCGTTCCGCCAGTAACTCAGGCTCGCACAGCAAGAGCACCGTTTCCGACGGCAGGTACTCCAGCAACGTCCCCACGGCTCGCGCTTCGGACTCCGGACTTCGGACTTCGGACTTCTTCAAAAGGCCCAACTCCCCGGCGGGGGGAATCGTCACCGCCGTGATCTCCTCCCGTGAAATCTGTGTGAGCGGATCGAACTGCCGCAGCGACTCCACCTCGTCGCCAAAGAACTCCAGTCGCACCGGCCAGGGACTGATGAGCGGATAGACATCTAGAATGCCGCCGCGCAGGGCAATCTCCCCCTTCTGGGTCACTTGCGCCTCCGGTTCATAACCCTGCTCTTCGAGCCACTCGACCAGGTCCAGTGGATCCAAGCGGTCGCCGCGCATGATGGTGCGAGTGCGCTCCCGAATCGCCCCCGCGGGCAACGTGCGCTGCAACAAGGCCGCAACGCTGGTGACTATGACTGTGGACTGTGGACTTTGGACTTTGGACCCCTCCGTGAGGACTACGAGCGTTTCCAGGCGCTCGCTGATGACATCGGCGTGCGGCAGCGTCCCCTCGTGCGGCAATACCTCCCAGGCGGGATAGAAGAGAGGCTGGGGGGAAGGTGATGCGTGAGGCGTGATGCGTGATCCGTGCTCTTGGCCTACGAATGCCGCCTCCGGACTTCGGACTTTGGACTTTGGACTTTGGACTTCTGCCTCCACCGCCAGCCAGGTCGCCAGATCCTGGTGGGCACTCTCCTGCATTCTCAGCCCCTCCGTGACCAGGACGATGGGGCGTTTAGGGAACAGATGCCGCAGCAAGGCAGCGAAGAACGGCTGGGCCGCTGGGCTAATGCCGTTGCAGGACAAAACACCCCCCTTCTCCAAGCGCCGCGCCAGGCACTGCACGGCGGGAGCCTCCGAGACTCTAGCGAACAATTCGCTTGCCGCTGCGATTGCGAAATCCTGCGCCAAGCAGGGACAACCTCGCAGGCGCGCGAAACTGCGTCAAGAAGGCAAAAAACGCACCCAATCCCTACGAAAGCATTGAGGATACCCTAGCTCCTAGTAGATTGGGGCAGGCTGCAAGGCGGCGAAAGACCGCTGCCCATCGAGCCTTTGCGATAGAATGTCAACAGCGCACCACATCTACCGAGTTGAAGCGTTTCAGGTTATCGGCCCTTACACCCTGCAGGTGAGGTTCGACGATCAAAGAGAGCAGACGATTGACTTCAAGCCGGTTTTGGCTGGGGAGCTCTTTGGACCGTTGCGAGAGTTATCCCTGTTCAACCAAGTCCAGATTGATCCTGAGGTGCGCACCTTGGTTTGGCCTAACGGAGCGGACTTTGATCCTGAAACACTCCACGACTGGCCACGCTACGCACCGGCCCTGACGGCACGCGCGCGGCGGTGGCAATCCCAGCCCGCTTAACCGCCTTCACTTCTTCGCCGCGAGGTTTACTCCCACTCAATCGTCCCGGGCGGCTTGCTCGTGATGTCCAGGCAGACGCGGTTAACCCCGTTGACTTCGTTGATGATCCGGTTGGACAGCTTCTCCAGCAGATCGTAGGGCAGCTTGACCCAATCTGCGGTCATGCCGTCTTGGGACTCCACGGCGCGCAGAGCGATCGTGTACTCGTAGGTCCGCTCGTCGCCCATCACGCCGACGCTGCGCACGGGCAACAACACCGCAAAGCTCTGCCAGATCCTGTAATACCAGCCGCTGCTCTTCATCTCTTCAACGACGATGGCGTCGGCGTTACGTAGTATCTCCAGCCGTTGCGGAGTGACCTCGCCCAAAATGCGAACCGCCAGGCCGGGGCCGGGGAACGGCTGGCGCAGCACGATTTCGCGCGGCAGCCCCAGTTCGAGGCCCAACTGCCGCACCTCATCCTTGAAGAGGCATTTGAGCGGCTCGACCAACTGAAACCGCATCTTCTTCGGCAGCCCGCCCACATTGTGGTGGCTCTTGATCATCGCCGCCGGGTTGCCACCGATGGGGACTGACTCGATCACGTCAGGGTAAAGCGTGCCCTGGGCGAGAAACCTCGCCTGACCGGCGCGCCGGGTTGCCGCCTCGAACACCTCGATAAAGGTTTTGCCAATGGCCTTGCGTTTCCGCTCCGGGTCGGTCACACCCTTGAGCCGGCGCAGGAACAGCTTGGAAGCATCCTGATACTGGAGCTTGATTTTGAAGTGGCGGCCAAAGACTTCCTGCACCACCTCGGCCTCGCGCCCGCGCAGGACGCCGTTATTGACGAAAATGCACGTGAGTTGGTTTCCGACAGCCTTGTGCAACAGCGCCGCAGCGACGCTGGAGTCCACGCCACCGCTAAGACCCAGAATCACCTTCTCGTTGCCGACCTGGGCGCGGATAGCCTCGACTGCCTGGTCAATGTAGCCGCGCATCGTCCAGTTCCTGCCGCAGCCACAGACTCGATGAACAAAGCTGGCCAAAATCTCGCGCCCGCGCGGCGTATGGACTACTTCCGGGTGAAACTGCAGGCCGAACATCTTCGCGGCGCGGTTCTCGATGGCCGCGTAGGCGGAGTTCTCGGTAACGGCGACGGGTTTGAACCCCGGCGGCAGTCTCGTCAGCCTGTCCCCGTGAGAATTCCAGACCTGGAGTGTCCTCGGCAGATTGGCGAAGAGCGGGCAGGAGCGGTCTTTGACGCGGAGGGTGCCTTTGCCGTATTCGCGTTTCTGACCCGGCTCGACTTTTCCACCGAGATACTGGGCCAGGAGTTGCAGGCCGTAGCAAATGCCCAGCACGGGAATGCCCAGCTCGAAAATCGCGGGGTCGGGCAGCGGCGCCTTTTTCGCATAGACGCTGGAGGGGCCGCCCGAGAGGATGAGGCCCTTGGGATTCAGCCGGGCGATTTCACGCGCGGGCGTGTCGTAGCGCAGGATCACCGAATAGACGTTGCACTCGCGGACACGGCGCGCGATGACCTGCGTGTACTGCGAGCCGAAGTCCAGGATGCCAACCTGTTCGGTCACTGCTTAACCACCTTCACCTTCCCGGCGGTGGCATCGTATTCGAGCTTCATCCCGTAGGGCGCGGCGGGGATTTTGGGGATGTATTTCTCTGCCACCAGTTCGTTCAGGTCTTTGGGGTTGCGTCCGTGCTCGACGTTGAACATCTGGATGGCCTGGTTCAGCGAAGTCGTGTCCACGGTCTTAACTGCCGCCTGCTGCGCCTTGCCCAGCGCGCCCACGTAATCGGCTGGCGCGCTCAGGGGACTGCTGCCGCCTGTTGCGCCATTCGTCGGCTGGGCCGGCTTGTCGGAACTGCCCCCGCAGCCGATCAGCAGCAGACTCGCGGCCAGCGAAAGGTAAAAGGAAGTCTTCATGAGCGCAGTCTAGTTCCTGGCTGGGCAAATCCAAGTCAAAGAATGAAAAAGGCCGGGCAAAACCCTTGCCCGGCGTGAGACCGGTGATCCCCACCGCGAGCCGTGAGAAATGAGCTACTTGTTAGTGCTCGCTGCCGGGGGAGCGTTCGTGTCGCCAGGCTTCGGGGTCTCCGACCCCTGGTTGCAGCCCGTCAGCACGGCGCCCATTACGATTCCCAACAGTACGATAAGGGTATATATCCTTTTCATAGTGGACTAAACCTTTACCAAAAGCCCCAAGAGGACAAGCACAATTTTATCGAATGCAAGCGTGGTCAAATTCGGGCAGGCCGGGTCAGCGCGGGCGCTTGTTGCTCGCCGTTGACCGGTCAAAGGCCCGGCTCAGGCCACACCCCGCGCGGGTGGGGGAGCCCCAGGCTACCGCACAAAGGGTGCATTTTGACACCGCCACCAGTCTCAGGCTTGGGGCAAAGCCGGAGCGCGGCTGTCCCCAGCCGCAGCACATCCGCAAGGGAGTGGGTCTCGAAATACTGGTGCAGCGTTGCGTATTCGGTGCAGCTGCGGCTGGGGACAGCCGCGCTCCGGTGGTGGTGCCGAGATACGCCCCCGCACAAACATGCGTGGAATTTCATCTTGATAACCCGAGGTGGGATGATTAGCTACCTCCATAGATGTCCGCAACGTGCCCTGAAGCGCAGAAGCCCCATATGCCGAGCGTGCTGTCGCTCCTTGTGGCGGCGGCGCGTTTCCTCCAGCCCAACTCTGGCCTGCTTGACCATGAACTATGAAACTGCCCTCTAATCCACGCCGCTCACAGACGCTGGCCCTGGCTTTCGCCTTGCTGGCCGCCACGCTCCTCACGCTTGCCGCCCAGCCTGCTCGTTCGAGCCCGCAGTGGGTGCACGAAGGGGTGGTCTATGAAATCTTCCCGCGCAACTTCTCGGCGGAAGGCAACTTCAATGGCATCACCGCCCGGCTGGACGAATTGAAGGACCTCGGGGTCAGCATTCTCTGGCTGATGCCCATTAACCCGCCCGGCGAGAAGATGCGAAAGGGCACGCTGGGCAGCCCTTACGCTGTGCGCGATTACTACGGCATCAACCCCGACTACGGCACCGAGGCGGATCTCAAGCGCCTGGTAACCGAGGTCCACAAGCGCGGGCTGAAGGTCATCATGGACATCGTGGCCAACCACAGCGCGTGGGACAACGTGCTCATGGAGCACCCGGAGTTCTACAAGCAGGACGCCAACGGGAAGATAATACCCCCGGTCAAAGAGTGGACAGACGTGGCCGGCCTGAATTACGCGAACCCGAAGCTGCGGGAGTACATGATCGCGATGCTCAAGCACTGGATTGATCCCGCCGGTTTTGATCTGGACGGGTTCCGGTGCGACGTTGCTGCTGACGTGCCCACCAGTTTCTGGGAGGAAGCCCGCGGCGAGTTGACCAAAGTGAAGCCGGACCTCTTCCTGCTAGCCGAGGCGAGCAAGCCGGAGCTGCTGGTGAGGGCTTTCGATGCGGACTACGCCTGGCCCCTGCACTCGACGTTGAACGACGTGCTGCTCCGCGGCGCGCCGGCCTCGGAGTTCAAGCGCTCCTGGGAGGAAAGCCAAAAGCAATTCCCCAAGGGTTCCCTCCACCTGCGCTTCACCGACAATCACGACGAGGCGCGGGCCGTGGCCCGGTTCAGCATAAAAGGGGCCCTCGCCGCCTCGGCGCTGATGTTCTCGCTCGACGGTATTCCTCTCCTCTATAACGGCATGGAGGTCGGCGACGCGACTGAATCCGGCGACCCGGCTTTGTTCGAGAAGATGCCCGTATTCTGGCATCCCAAAGAGCGCCCGCCTCTGCGCGAGATCTTCCAGGGGCTGATCCGGCTGCGCCAGCAATACCCGGCATTTTGGAATGACCGGGTCGTCTGGCTGCACAACTCAGACGAGGCCAACCTGCTTACCCTCATGCGCCTGGATGACAAGGACGAGTTGGTCGTCGTCATTAACTTCTCCAACCGCCCGACCACCGGCTGGGTCGAGGTCCGGCACGACCGCGAGTTCAAGCCGGTCAAGATGCCTGGCCTGCCCGAGCCGCCGCCGGAGGGCCTCCCATTATTCCGCCTCGCCGGCTTCGACTGGCGCATCTACCACCGTGCCGTGAAGTAGGACCGGCGTCGCGCCTGACCTTGGAGCCTCGGGGTAGCCTCGGGGTAGCCTCAGAGTAGCCTCGGGGTAGCCTGAGGGTGGCTTCCGGGTGCCTACCGGTTGGCTACCAGATGGCTTCCGGGTAGCTTCGGGGTGGCCCCGAGTCGAAAGCTAGCCAGGCGCTCTGAGAACCACAGTTACGCAAAACCTGATTTGCGCCCGCCCCCCTGTTTACCGCCCTTTTTCCTTTGTTCCTGAGCCGATTTGGGATACGATTCTCGCTGGTAGTGCCGCGCAACCTCTGTTCCGAGTCTTGCCGGCAAACGCCGCAACACGGGTCCGCCGACAGAAGCGCATGAGGCTCTTTTTACAGGTACGGCAGCATGAGTTGACGGGGAGAGGGAATCTCCCCTGCGCCTGACTATGCCCACCGAAGCCGATACCTGCCGGAAGTTCGTCGTGCCCAAGCTCCAGGCCGCGGGCTGGGAGGACGAGCCGCATTCCATCGCCGAGCAGCGGTGGTTCACCAAGGGGCGGATTGTGGTCCGGGGCAACGGGGCGCAACGGCGCAAAGGCAAACGGGCCGATTATCTCCTCCGTTACACGCGCGACTTTCCGATCGCCGTCGTCGAGGCCAAGGCCGAATACAAGAAAGCAGCGGACGGCCTCCAGCAGGCGAAAGAGTATGCCGGAATCCTGGACCTGGCATTTGCGTACGCCACGAACGGGCCGGAGATCATCGAATTCGACTTCCTCACCGGCCTGGAGCGGGAGATTAGTGAGTTCCCAGAACCTGAAGAGCTTTGGGGGCGGCTGCGGGCGGTCGAAAAGATCACGGAGGACATGCTGGCGCACGGCCTCCTGACACCCATCAACCTGACGACGGGCAAAGACCCTTTCTACTATCAGCACACTGCCATCAAGCGCGTCGTGCAGGCCATTCTCCGGGGCCAACGCCGCGTGCTCCTGACTATGGCCACCGGCACGGGCAAGACCGTGGTGGCGTTTCACATCTGCTGGAAGCTCTGGTCGTCGAAATGGAATCGGACGGTGGGGGCCCGGGCGGGGAAGGATAGGACAAATAGAACGGATAATGGGGCTGGGGCGGCGACACTCCCATCGCCCCGGAAGCCGCGGATTCTGTATCTCGCCGACCGCAACTTCCTGGTGGACGATCCCAAGGACAAGATCTTCGCGCCGTTCGGCGATGCGCGGCACAAGATCGAAGGCGGCGTCGCGGTCTTCGGCCGCGAGCTTTATTTCGCCACCTACCAATCCATCGCGAAGGACGAGCGCCGGCTCGGGCTTTACAAGGAATTCCCGCCTGACTTCTTCGACCTCATCATCGTGGATGAGTGCCACCGCGGCAGCGCCAAGGAAGACAGCAATTGGCGCGAGATTCTCGAATACTTCGAGCCGGCCTACCAGCTCGGCATGACCGCCACCCCCCTGCGCGCCGACAATCGCGACACTTACCTCTACTTCGGTAACCCGGTTTATACCTACAGCCTTAAGCAGGGGATTGACGACGGCTTCCTGGCCCCTTACCGGGTCCATCGCATCGTCACGCAATGGGATGCCGCCGGCTGGCGGCCGAGCAAGGACGACCTCGACCGCTACGGCCGTGTCATCCCCGACGAACAATATCAGACCGCCGATTTCGAGCGCATCGTCGCGTTACGCGCCCGCACCAAGGCCATCGCGCGGCACCTGACCGATTTCCTCAAGAAGACCGACCGCTTTGCCAAGACCATCGTGTTCTGCGTGGACCAGGAACACGCCAGCGAAATGCGCGCCGCCCTCAACAACCTGAATGCCGACCTGGTCGGCGCGAGCGCCCCATCAATCCACCAATCCATCAATCCATCACTCCAGCACTCCACCCCTCCATCACTCCAATCCGGCGGTCCGTTCCCGGACTACGTCTGCCGGGTCACCGCGGACGAGGGCGACATCGGGCGCGGCCACATGCAGCGGTTCCAGGACGTGGAGACGCGCACGCCCGTCATCCTCACCACGTCGCAACTGCTCACCACCGGTCTGGACGCGCCCACCTGCCGCAACGTCGTGCTCGCGCGGTTGGTCAACTCGATGGTGGACTTCAAGCAGATCATTGGGCGCGGCACCCGCGTCCGGGACGACTACGGCAAGCTCTGGTTCAACATCCTCGATTACACCGGCACCGCCACGCGCAATTTCGCCGACCCGGCCTTCGACGGCGACCCCGCCTTCGCCACCCAGGAGGAGATTGACGAACATGGCAAGGTCAAACAGACCGAAGTCCTAACTCCCGAAGAGCCAGAGGCAGTCGAGGATACCGAAGGCAGACTTGGCGACACCCTCTCCTCCTCGATCGAGGAGAGGGCCGGGGTGAGGAGTCGGAAGTTCTATTTCGACGGCGGCCAGGTCGAGATTGCCACCCACCTCGTCTATGAACTCGACTCGGATGGCAAGCAACTCCGCGTCATCAAGCTCACCGACTACACCGCCGAGAAGGTGCGGACGCTCTGCGCCGGCCCGGACGAACTGCGCGCCCGCTGGGCCGATGCCGATCAACGCGCCGACATCATGCACCAACTGGCCGAGCGCGGGATTGATTTCCAGCAGGTGGCCGCCCAGGCGGGCAAGCCGGATGCTGACCCGTTCGACCTGCTGTGCCATCTCGCCTTCAACGCGCCCGTGCTCACCCGCCGCCAGCGCGCTGACCGGGTGATGCGCCAGCAGGCGGCCTTCTTCAACTATTTCGCCCCCGAGGCCCGCGAGATCCTCAGCGACCTGCTGGAGAAATACGCCGTGGACGGGGAACTCCAATTCACGCTGCCAGACGTGCTGAAAGTCCCGCCGATCTCACAGCACGGCAACGTGGCGGAAATCGTTGGTAAGTTTGGCGGCGCAGACCAACTCCGGAACGCCGTAAGCCAACTGCAAACGCTGTTATATGCGGCTTAGGTTGATATGAAAACTGTAAATCTCGAACTCGTTAAAACTGCTCTTGAAAAGGCCAGCGGTGCTCAATTCGAGCAATTTGCCAATGCAGCCTTTGCAGAGTTGATTGGCACTGACTTCATCCCGCTTGGCGGACACCACGATTGGGGTGCAGATGCTCTGCTTGCCACTGTCACATACTCGAAGCGACCACACGTTTTCTTCCAATTCTCCGTCGAAGAAAACTTCCGAGATAAGATTCGTAAGACAGTGGCGCGGCTACGCGAGGTCAAACGCGAGGTCAACACGCTTTACTACGCCACCTCCCGCATCATTCCGCGGCAGGACATTGTTGAAAACGAGCTTGGAGATGAACTAAAGGTCGTTGTTCGCATTCGGGACGGGGGTTATCTGACCAACCAAGTTAATTCCTCGCCATCGTTACTTGAGGCATACCACACCTACTTAGCTCCAGCGGTGGCCTACCTGAGTGAACTTCAAGCAAGTCCGCTGCTTGCAGATGACGATGCCAACATAAACTCGGCCGTGTATGTATTCCTGCGCAACGAATTGGAAAGCCGTGAAACAGGAGGGGCTGCCGAAGGGCTCGCCGACGGCCTTATCATTTGGGCTTTGCGTGATACAGGTGCGACAGAGGGGCGATTTCTCACTGAGCGGGAAATCGTGGATCAGATTGAAAAGGATGTTCCTGGAGTTACGGCAGTCTTGGGACACGTAATCCCATCTCGCTTAAAAAGCTTGAGCCGCATACCTCAAGCGCAGCAACGCCCCGTGAGGCATCACGCCAAAGACAATAGCTTCTGTATCGCTTTTGATCTGCGGAGTAAGATGCGAGACGAGAATCTGCAAGCGGAGGCTCTGCGAAGAGCGGTGTTGTCTGTTTACCGCGTACGAATCCTAGCTCATTTAGCAACAGCAGTCGACGATCTTATTGAAACCGTGTCGAGGATTACACTACGAACAATTCAACGCTGCCTTGAGAAAGAAGGCATTGAGTTCGCAGCGTTTCTTTGCGGAAAGTCAGGGGATGTCATCCCAGTACAGCGCTCGATCGAAGACTGTCTCCTTGAGGAAAAGGTGGCTATAACCGACTACGATAGAGTGCGCAACGCAGTTGAGGTTGTTTTGCACGCAGCTTTGAGCACGCCAAGTAAAGAGGAGCGAACACTATACTCGCGAATCGCCTCCGTATACACGATTCTCTTCTGCCTGAGAACAGAGCCTCGCCTGATTCAGTATTTTGAACGCATGGCCGGGCATTTCCGTCTCTTCGTTGGGGCTGACGTGTTGGTCCAGGCGCTCGCTGAACGATTCATGCCCGCAGAGCAGAAGTTGTTCTGCAATACTTTGCGGCTGGTTCGTTCCGCTGGCGGGAAGATGGTGCTGACCGAGCCAGTGCTTGAAGAGGTGCAGCATCATCTTTTCGCGGCAGATCAAGAGTTCAAGAACCACTACTTTGATTGCGAAGAAGCGATCACTCCTGAGAACCTTGAGATTGTAAACCGGCCCCTGATCAGAGCCTATTTTCAGGGCAAGTTTGCAGCGGGGAAGAACAGCCCTCACAATTGGCCACAGTTCCTAAATAACTACTGCAACCCCCGAGCCATCAATACCGACACAGGCAAAGAAGAGCTTCGAAAATACCTTATGACTCAGATTGGGATGGAGTTTGAAAGCCGAAAGGTAATCGAAAGGGGCTGCAAGAACCGGGATGTGTCCAAGCTGGCAAAGCTCTTAGAACCACACAAGAAGAAGATTCCTCTGGCTTGGAATGATGCGCTAATGGTCAACTTGGTGTATGTCCGACGAGCAGAAGGTAAAGAGGCGGATGATCTGTCAGGTTACGGCATTCGCACTTGGTGGCTCACCAATGAGGTCGCGATCACCAGTTTCACAAGAGACTTGGTCGAAGACGAAGGTGTGAGCTACCTCATGAAGCCAGACTTCTTGCTCAGTTTCTTGAGCTTGTTGCCCAAGAAGCAGCAGGCGAAGGTCATATTTGAAACGCTTTTCCCTTCATTGTTGGGTGTACATTTGGCTCGTGACCATTCGCCAGCGCAAGTGGAACGTCTGCATAAATACCTCCAAGAGATTAAGGCGGTTGACCCAGCTCGACGTCGCGTATTGGTTGCACAGAAGAGCGACCAACTTAAGGCCGATCTACGAAGTGTTTCTTGGTCGGGATTGTTCAACTCGGCAACTCAAGTGGACAAGCTCAACACCTAACTCTTTGAGCGCTTTTAGAGGATGCCAAGACCTGCCAACCAACCCACCACCGCCCAATCCCTCGGCGCGCTCCGAACAAGGAAAGGCTAAATGCTAAAGGCTGATGGCTAAATCGGAATGCCGAAGACTGAACAAAGAAACCTTGTGAGCGCTGCTCAAAACCAGACAACGGCGCAGTCTCTTGGCGCACTGCTCAAGTCCGCCAGGGACATCATGCGCAAGGACAAGGGGCTCAATGGCGACTTGGATCGCCTGCCGATGCTCACTTGGATCATGTTCCTGAAGTTCCTCGACGACCTGGAACTGCAGCGCGAGGGGGAGGCCAAATTGGCCGGGAAGAAGTTCACACCGGCCATCGAGGTGCCCTATCGGTGGCGCGATTGGGCCGCCAAGTCTGATGGTATCACCGGGGACGAATTGCTGGCCTTCATCAACCAGGAGGAATGCACGCTGCCCAACGGCAAGAAGGGCGCGGGGCTGTTCCGGTACTTGCGCACGCTCACCAGTTCCAACGGCGACAACCGGCGGGATGTCGTCGCCACGGTGTTTCGCGGCGTGCAGAACCGCATGGTCAGCGGGTACCTGTTGCGGGATGTCATCAACAAGCTCAACGGCATCCACTTCACCGCCAGCGACGAGTTGCACACGCTCGGCGCGCTGTACGAATCCATGTTGCGCGAGATGCGCGATGCGGCGGGCGATTCCGGGGAGTTTTACACCCCGCGCGCTGTCGTGCGCCTCATGGTCGCCGTGACGGACCCGCGCCTGGGCGAAACGGTGCTCGACCCTGCCAGCGGCACAGGCGGTTTCCTCGTTGAAGCGTATAATCATTTGTTGAAGCAGGTCAAAACCGTGGCCGACCGACTGGTGTTGCAGGAACGCTCGCTCTTGGGCTGTGAACCCAAGACGCTGCCGTATCTGCTTTGCCAGATGAACCTGCTGTTGCACGGCCTGGACGCGCCGCAGATTGATCCCGGCAACTCGCTACGCTTCAAGCTCACCGACATTGGCGAGCGCGACCGCGTGGATGTGATCCTCACGAATCCGCCGTTCGGCGGTGAGGAAGAGGAGGGCATTCAGGGGAATTTCCCGGAGGACAAACAGACGGCGGAAACCGCTCTACTGTTTTTGCAGCTCATCATGCGCAAGCTGAGGAAGGTAAGGACGGTTTCCACACCGTCCCAAACTGATCAGGGACGCGGTGGAACGCGTCCTTACCAATTTGCCCGCGCTGCCGTGGTCGTGCCGAACGGCACCCTCTTCGGCGATGGCGTCTGCGCCCGGATCAAGGAGGAGCTGCTCAAGGAATTCAACCTCCACACCATCGTCCGGCTGCCGAATGGCGTGTTTGCGCCTTACACCAGCATCCCCACGAATATCCTGTTCTTCGACCGCTCAGACCCGACGCGCGAGGTCTGGTATTACGAACAGCCGCTGCCCGAGGGCCGGAAGAACTACACCAAGACCGCCCCCCTCCAGTTCGAGGAGTTCGCGCAGTTGGTCAGTTGGTGGAACAAGCGGGAGGAGAACGAGCGCGCCTGGCGTGTCCTCGCCGCCGAACTGCTGGCCGCCGGCTGCAACCTCGACCGCAAGAACCCGCGCGCTAAGGAAGACATCACCCACCTGCCGCCGGCGCAACTGGCGGAGAGCATTCTTTCCAAAGAGCGGCGTATTGGGGAGATTATGGAGAAGATCCGCAACCTCCTCACGAAGCGCGGCGCATGAGCTACTCCGCGGGAATTCCCAGCTTTTCCAGCGCCTGCCGAACCTTGAGAATCGGTATGCCCTCAAACGATCCCATCGAGAGCAGATCCTCGTCGCCGGTCACAATGGCGTCCGCTCGCGCCGCCACGGCTGCCGCCAAGACCAGCAGGTCTTTCGGATCGCGCAATTCCGGAGGGTGTGGAATCCGGGCCTCGGTGCTCCAAGTCACGTATTTGCGGAGGGCATCGGCCAGCATCGCCGAGGTGAGGCCAAGAAGTTGGAGCCGGACAACGAACTTGGGGCGGTTCAACACCTCCACGAACTCCACCCACAACTGCGGCGTTTGCAGGAGCGTGAGCTTGCCCGCCTTAACGGCATCCAACAACCGGCCAGGATTTCCGCTCCAGAGCGACCCGGAAACCAGGGTGTTGGTGTCAGCGACGATTCTCACGCGCGGCTCGTTCGGCGCGGACGGCATCTACCTCGACCTGGATTTCTTCCATGGTCATGGGTTCGCCCGGGAGCGAGCGGAGCTGGCGCACCATCTCGAAAAAATCGCGCGCATTTTCTTCCGCGGAAACCTCGCGCGTAATCAAGCGTGTCAGCTCCCGCGGTTCGAGCAGCCCCTTCGCCCGTGCCTTGGCAGCGACCGCTTCCGGCAGATCCAGTTCGACAGTGATGCTCATGACGCTGACAAGATGCCAGCAACGGCCGCCACTTGTCAATTCGGGGCTGAGCACGGAGGCGCACAATGAAACCGTGGCCAACCGTAGGGCTGGGCGAGGTGCTGGCGCACTACACCGAATACATCGAAGCTCCCGAACCACGAGAATACCGTAAGCTCTCGGTTAAGCTCTACGGTAAAGGCGTGGTGCTCGACGCTCCAGCGGACGGCACGGCGCTCAAGATGAGGCGACACCAGCTTGCGAAGGCAGGCCAGGTAATTCTTTCCGAAATCTGGGGCAAGAAAGGCGCGATTGGTTTTGTTCCGCCGGAGGGTGAAGGAGCGCTGTGCACAAGCCACTTCTTCCTGTTCAACGTTCGTGAGGACAAGCTTGACCGGCGCTGGCTCCAGGCAATCTTCGACGCGAACTACCTGCAAGAGCAGTTGGGTGCTGAGGCGAAGGGCACAACAGGCTATGCGGCGGTCAGACCGACAATCCTGCTCGCCTGCCAAATCCCTCTGCCGCCGTTGGCGGAGCAGCGGCGGGTGGTGGCGCGGATTGAGGCACTGGCCGCCCAAATCCACGAGGCCCGCACCCTCCGCCACCAAGCCGCCGGAGAAGCCGAGGCACTCTCACATTCAGGTGCGGAAGCAGTTTTTCGGCGACTTCGCGACAGCTTCGGAACGAAAGCAGTTGGCGACCTCTGCAACACGATCACGGACGGTGACCACAACACGCCCCGATTCAGCGACGACGGTGTGCGCTTCATCTTCGTGGGAAATGTCTCAAGTGGGCGCCTGCATTTTGAGAACTCAAAGCGCGTCAGCCCAGAATACTTCGGGACTCTGAAATCCCAGCGACTACCCGAGCGTGGCGACATCCTCTACAGCGCAGTCGGCGCGACGCTCGGTATCCCAGCCGTTGTGGACTGTGACGAGCCCTTCTGTTTCCAGCGCCACATTGCCATTCTGAAGCCAGATCGGCAGAGCGCGGACAGTAAGTTCATTTGGCACATGCTGGGCTCGCGAACGGTCTTCGAGAAGGCCTGGGCTTCGACGACCGGCTCTGCTCAACCCACTATTCCTCTTCGCGCAATTCGCGGACTGCCTATTCCAGTTCCCCCACTCCCTGAGCAGCGTCGGATCGTGGCCGGGCTGGACGCGTTGCAGGCGGAGGTGGACGCACTGAAGCGCTTGCAAGGCGAGACCGCCGCCGAGCTGGACGCCCTGCTCCCCGCCATCTTGGATAAAGCCTTTAAAGGAGAATTGTAATATGGTCAACAAACGAGCGTTTCCGCTGGCGGAAGTATATCGGTTGCTCGAATCCGGACCGGTCGTGCTGGTGACGACGTGCCGCGCGGGGCGGGCTAATGTCATGCCAATGTCGTGGCATACCATGATGGAATTTGTGCCGCCGCTGGTAGGCTGCGTCATCAGCGACCAGAATTACACGTTTGAAGCCTTGCGAGCGACCGGTGAGTGTGTGCTCAACGTGCCGACGGTGGAATTGGCTAAGAAGGTGGTGGCTTGCGGAAATGCTCCCGGGCAGCACGTGGACAAGTTCAAGGCCTTTGGCTTCACACCGGTGCCCGGCAGGGTCGTCAAAGCCCCGCTTGTCGCCGAGTGTTATGCCAGCCTGGAATGCAAGGTGGTGGATCGCAGGTTGGCGGCCAAATACAACTTCTTCATCCTGGAGGTGGTCAAGGCGTGGATTGATCCGCGGCGGAAACGGCCACGGACGATTCATCATCAGGGCGAGGGCGTGTTTCTGGTGCCGGGTCGGACGATTAATCTGCCGTCTCCCAAGACCTCATTTCTCACAGCATGAAGCGCTTGCAAGCCGAGACCGCCGCCGTTCTGGACAAAGCCTTCAAGGGAGAATTATGAACCCCCAATACATGCTCGTATTGGCCGTGGCAGGGATGGTTCTTGTCACGATCATTTTCGTCGCCATTTGGGCCAGCCGGTATGTCCGGGTCGGCCCTAATCGGGTGCTGATTGTCAGCGGCCGGCAACATTTACTGCCAGACGGGACGCGCCGGGGCTTCCGCATCGTCAGGAGTGGGGGCACGTTCGTCTTCCCCGTGATCGAAAAGGCGGAGGCGCTTTCGCTGGAAGTGCTCAGCATCGAGATGCCAAAGCTGAGAGTGCCAACCTTGGGAGAGCCGGCAGTAGTGGATTGTCTGGCCCAGGTGAAGATCAAAGGCGACGAGGCCGCGATTCTCGCCGCCGCCGAACATTTTCTGAGCAAGAACGAAGACGGGATGAAGAACATCGTCAGGCCGGTGCTGGAGAAGCATGTCCGCGCCGTTCTCGGGAGTATGAGCGTCCAGGAGATGGACGGGGACCCGGGAGGATGTGCGGCGCGGGTGGAAGCCGCGGCGGCCAAGGATTTGGGCAAGATGGGGCTGGTGGTCGTAAGCTTGAGCGTTCAGGGAGCAGGGAAGCGGGTCGGCTGAAACTCGGCGGCGGGTTCCGTTGGTTCTGCGGCCTTGCTGAATCACTTTGCGCTTCGGCGATCGGTCTTCTAGTCTCCGGCGATAACGTATGAATATGAAACTGTTGCTCCGAACGATTTGCCTGGTGGCGATATTGCTGCTGCTAGTCATCATGGGGATGAACAACCGGCAACCGGTCGGGCTGTTGCTGCCGCCGATTTTTTCCAAGCCGCAGAAACTGCCCGCCGCGTTCATGTACTTCGGGTTTTTCGCGGTGGGTGTGTTGAGCGGGACGCTGTTGACTGGGGGCAAGAAGGGCGGGAGCAGCGGCAAGAGCAAGGCACAGAAGTAACCGCGGGGCACGGCGGCGCGCACGGAGTGACGCGCCGGGTGCCGTTGGGGCCATCGGTCTTGCGGTTGCCAAAATGAATGAAACGACCAGGAGAACGGTCAGAAGGCCGGCGGGGATGAGCCCGAGCGACTGACCCGGGCCGCGGCAGGCCGCAGCAATGAAGAGCGCCGCCGTGGCGAGCATCAGTGCCCAGCCCCAGTTGGCTGCCGGAGCGCTCGGCGCGGACACACCCGGGGCCTTTTCCAGCCAGCCCAGGTAGGACAAAGCAACCCACGTGACGCCGGCGAGAGTGCAGGCGTAGTAAAGAACATCATAAACCCTGAGCCCGTGCTTCCCCGCCCAAGGCACAAAGCACTGGAGGACGGGAAGGTGTTCCACCAGCCATCCGTCTTGATGCGTGGCGGAATCCAGGAAAATGTGCGTCCACGCCCCGATGAGCAGCGAGACGAGGATGGCCAACGCAGGACCGACTGGTCGCTGGCAAAGCGGCAAGAACACCTGCCGGTGCCGGGCGGGTAGGATGCCCAGCAAGGGCCGCCGGACGAGGTAAAAGGCCACCACCACCACCAGGCCCGCTGGTAGGCAAAACCCGAAGCTGCCGGCCAGGAAACGATGCGAGAGCGCATCGAGATGCAGGGGTCCAAAACAGTAAGCGAAGTCAGGACTGAGGCTCCCGATGATCAGCGCAGGAAAGTTAAGCTGCCGCGGGCAAAAGCGATTCAACGGCAGTACGGCCGCCGGGTGAGCCAACGGAAAAGGCATAAGCGGTCGAAATTACCGGTCGCCTGGAGGGCCGACCAGCCCCGTTTGAGTCTCCGTCACCTCCAACCTCTTTGTTGGCTTTGGACTCCAGGTTCCGGGCCACCCGGTTCGGTCGCCTTCGCTATGCCCCGAGTGATTAGGGTTTTCCTGTTCTGTTCGTCTGGCGGCGCGAAAACGATGCCACCAAAAGCTCACGCCAAGCGCCGTGTTCATTAGCAGCAGCGGGTCAGCCGGGGATCGGTACCTCGGGTTACCTTCGTCGGCCATCGCGGAAATGGCAATCGTGTACATGACGATTGCCAAGGACAGGAAATACGCGAGCCGCCAATTGTAGTCGTCTTCGTAACTCTCCACGGGACATCCGCTCCACCGCAGCGATAGCGTCCACAGCTCGCGGCCCAGCACGAAACACAACTGCACCAGGAAAGTGGCCATGGTGAGGAAGTGCAGGGCACTCCAGAGCGTCTGAGCCATCACCGATCCACCCGAGACAAAGGTGGTGACGTAAGGAAACAGAAGGGTAGCGGCTGCCTGCACGACCGACGAAAGGTAATTGAGCGGGTGCTTAAAAATGAGAACCATGTTGGCTCGGGCGAGGTCTTTTGCCAGGCTCACATCATCCTTCCCGAGTTCCGTTTTCAATTCCTCCCAATGTCGCCCCTGCCACGGATACTGTCCCGCCGTGTGGTACTGGTCCTCAATCAAGGCCGCATTCCGATGCCGGATCAGCGCGGATCGTAGCGGTTCAAACGACTCAGGCAGGCGTTCGACAAACAGAGCGGTTTTATCCAACAAATTGATGCCGAGCGCATACGTCAGCCCGAAATAACCGAAGTGCGTTTGATTGTAGCGGCAGTATCCTCCCAGCGTCACCAGCACCACCAAAAGGGTCATGCCCATCACTCGGGAAGCCCTTCGCAAACCGCTCCGGCCTTCCCCCGACAGATACCAGGCCAGCCACACGGATGCCATCAACGCGAGCCAGAGAAGCTGATAGGTCGGTCGAATCAGTGCGTCCGCCGCAATCGCGGCGCCCGCGGCGGCGGCGGCCATGACTGGTTTCTGGCGAAGAGCCCACCAGAGCAGGCAGGCCGTCACCGCCAGAGCGAATTCGGTCAAATTCTCAGTCATCACGAAGGCGGCGGCTTGAACGTTGTACGGCAGCAACAACAGGACGGACGCGAACACCACCACGAGCGGCGGCACTCGGCACTTCCGGAGCATCGCAACCACCATGCCGAGCACGAGGAAGTGCAGGATCAGCCCGGTGACGACCAGCGCCTTTGTTGGGTTTTGAGTTGAACCCAAGGCCAACAACAGCAAGGGGTAGCCGGGGGTCCGTATCGAGGGCTGGTCGAGGCGTCCATGCGACAGATCCCGCGCCATGTCCTGGTAGCTCTGCGAGTCAACGTCCAGGACCGGGACTTTCCGCCACCAGAGCAGATAGGTCAGGAGATAGAGCACAAAAACAGCGCCGAGGATGAGAATCACCTGCCGCCCGCCGGGGCAGTCCGGCTTCGTTGGCGCTTCCCGGGGTGCGCTCAATTGATCACAGGCCTGGCTCATAACATTCTGGGGCCAACTTCGCGGCTAAGCGGGGCAAAGGAAGCAGGGGCCTTTCTTCGGAGGATCACAAAGTCCAGCAGGCCTTTGAGGAATCCGCAGCCATAACCGAAATGGTAGCAGGCGAACGCGACGGGCAGAACCGGAAGCAGCTTCCATTTCGTCCGGCCGGCCGTGTGCACCGACGCCAGGCCCAATGCCAGCGCGTAAACGGACAGGATGGAAGCTAGCGCCAGTGACGCGCGGGTCAGGAGCCAGGCTGAAAGCGAGCCGGCCGCCGAGCCTGCGGGAGAGAGCAAGGCCGCCGGCAGAGCGAGGGCGTCCGCCAGACAAAGCAGAAGGAGGGTCAGGAGGAATGCGCCGGGCACCAGGTGTCGCCACGAGGCAGGAAGGCGGTGCTTTCGGATCACCTGCACCTTCCAGTAACCGTATTGGAGGTACTGTTCGAAGAGCCCTTTAAGGGAGGTCCGCGAATGATACCAACTTTGAATCTTAGGGCTTTGCCACACCCGGCCGCCCCCGCGAATGATGCGCAGGTTGTGCTCGTCATCCTGGTCTCGCACCAGGCCCTCATCGAAGTAGCCGAAGCGGTCGAAGGCTTCTCTTTTCCAGCAGCCAAGATAAACCGTGTCAACGGGCCCCTCATAATCGGGGATATGGGCGCGCGCCCCGCCGGCGGCGAAGGGGGATTGGAAAGCGGCGGCAATGGCTTCGCCCACGTAGCCCCGGGCCTGGGCCACCCACGGACCGCCCACATTGTCGGCCCCCGTGCTCCGCAGCGCCTCCACGCATTGCCGCATGTAGTCGGGCGCATAGTGCGTGTGCGCGTCCATGCGGATGATAATTCGCCCGCGGGCCAGGCGAAGGGCCGCGTTCAAGCCGGTGGAGGCGATTCGGCCCGGATTGTCAATCACCTTGACCCTGGGATCGGAGCGGGCGATTTCCCCCAGGATTTCGCGGGTCCCATCGTCGGACATGCCGTCGGCCAGGATCACCTCGAATCCTCCGTCCGGCTCTTGCTGGGCCAGAATGGACTCCAAAACCGCCCTGATTTGGCTGGCCTCCCAGCGGCAAACGAGGATGACGGAGATGAGGGGATTCAACGCGGGTTGGGGGCCTCCGCTCTGAGTCGGGCCTCGGTTGCAGGTTTCAGTCGGCACGCGCGTTCCCGTTCAGAGGGCCGGTCTAGGCTGGGTCGAAAAAGAGAGCGTCTCCCGGTAGAAACGCTCAAGCCGGAGGGCGGTCTTCTGGAGGCTCAGCTCTTGGATTTGATGTTGAGCGCTGACGCGGCCATTGGCCAGCCGCACCAGCATTAGCTTGGCCGCCAGCGCCTCGGGTTCCGGCAATGAAAGGTGGCAGCCCGCGACCCCTTCGATGCGTTCGAACACATCGCCGACGTCCACGGAAACCACGGGCACCCCGCAGGCCAGCGCTTCTTTGACCACGGTGGGTGATCCCTCCTGCGCCGAGGTCATAATCAGGGCATCGCTGGCATTCAGCCACGTTGGGACTTGGGCGTAGGGCAGTCCGGCCATGAGGTGCAACTCGGCGCGGACGCCCGCGCCCCTCAGCGCCTCGACCGAAGCCGCAGCCAGCCAGGGCCGCTTCACCGGATCCCGGTTGTTGGCCGCAAACAAGACATGGAAGACTCCGTCGCGCCAGCCAAGCTGCCGCTGGCAAGCCACCTTATCCGTTGGGCGAAAGCGGTCCAGGTCAATCCCGCAGGGAATGACCCGCACTCTCGCTTTGTCCAGTCCGGGCGGCAACGCCCGCCTCAGCCCCTCCGACACGACCACAACCCCCTGGGCCCGGCGCGCGGCCCGGCGGGAACAACGCACGCCATAAGCAGAGAGCCATCTGCGCCATTGTCCCGAGAGGATCTCGCCCAGCAGATCGGAGCCGAGGAAGGTGACCACTTTGGGGATCTCCGGATGCCAACGGGTGACCCGGTCTGCCATGACGCCGCCGTACAAGATGTGGAGCAGTGCCGGCCTGGCTTCCGCGATGGCGGCGCTCAACGGTTTGCGCATGCGAAAATAAGCCTGCATGCCTTCATCCGCCCGGTTTACGAAGAATACCTTCACTTGCAACCCGATCGCCCTGAGGCCGTTGACCTGTTGCTCGACGAACATCCCGAGCGTGGGCCGCTGGCGTGTCGGATAGAGGTTGGTGACCACCAGTATGGACAAGGCGTCCGGCATCTGGAAGGAGTGGGCTACGGGTCGGTGCATCAACCTTGCATCGTCTGAGCCTTCGCGTCGGTCTTTCGTTGTATGCGACTTCGTACCGCCTCAGCAATGAGCGGGATTTATGGAGACAACGGTATGCACCAGGATTTTGGCGGTGATGCAACCCTTACAGGGTTGGCGGTTTCTTTCGGTGTACTCACTCACCCAGGGTAGCTCGTGCCTCGCAACCCTGGGCTGAGTGATTCAATCCCTTCGGGATGGCCTATCTTTCAGCGCCACATCGTACAGCCGGCGCAGAATGGCGGGCAGTCTTTCCAGGGAGAAGTTTGCCTCGATGCGGGCCCGCGCCTTGCGTCCCATCGCCCGCCGAAGCTGCGGGTCGCAGATCAGGCGGGTGAGGGCCGCGCCCAGGCCTTCGTCGTTGTTAGGTTCCACTAGGAAACCATCCTGTCCGTGGCGCACCAGTTCGGGCACGCCACCCACGTTATCGGCAACCACCGGCAGGCCGCAGGCCATCGCTTCGAGGAGCACGTTCGGGGTGCCCTCATATTCCGAAGTCAGGACAAAGATATCCGCTTCCTGATAGACCGGGGCCATTTCTGCGATGGGGCCACGGAACTCGAGCGCTGAGGCCGGCAGCCCCAACCTTTCCGCCTGGGCCCGCAAGCTGCCGGTGAGTGGACCTGCTCCCACGAGGGTGCCTGTAATCTCCAGATGCAACTCCTGCCGAAGGTGCGCCACCAGGGAGATGAAGCGGTCGAACCGTTTGGAATGGATGAGACGTCCGACGGAAATAAGCCGGATCGCGGGGTCGCTCGGGCAACGCGCGGGGCTGAATTGGCCGGTGTCCACCACATTCGGGAGCACGAACAGGCGGGCCGCAGGCACGCCCTGGTCCACCGCATAGCGGATGGCGGTCTGGGAATTGGCCGCCAACACCCGCGGGGCCCGCAAGTTGAGCCAGCCGCCGGCGCGGCCACAGTCCTGGCTCTCCATCCGTCCGTTGCTCCGCAAGGCGCCGACGCTGCTCAATCCCAGCAGCCTGGCCGCAGCGCCCACATACCCATTCGTATAGAAATGCTGGCTCTGAACCACGCTGGGACGGTTCTGGCGCAACTCCCTCAGCACCCGGAACAGCCGTCCGACTTTTGATTTCGCCCGACCGATCCAGGTGATAGGGACCCCGAGTTCCTTGATGGGCTGCTCCCAGAATTCGTTCTGATCGAGACAGAGAAGGCGAGGAGCCGCCCCGCCCTGGCGCAAAGCCTGGAGGATGTAGAACAGTTGCCGTTCCGCGCCTCCCTGGCCCAACGTGCCGGCCAAAAAGCACACCTTCAACTGCGAAAGAGTTTCCATCAAGAAACGGGTCTGGGGACGCGCCGGCTGTTCGGGCTGCCAGGGAGCCGATGCTCGCACCGTCCGGCCCTAACCTGGATATTTCATACTCCGATGAAAATGCCGACAGTGCGCCGCGTGAGGGCACGCGGCGTTTCCGAGTGTGGAATATGCAGGCTAAGGCGCACCCAGGGGACACGCTGAACCGATTGGCCGCCCGGGCGCTGTCAAGTCGCCCTGCGCATCCAGCCAGCAGAGATTGCCGGAACGATGCACGTGATTCGCGTTCAAAGCTTCTCCCCGAAGCGCGACCGTAATCTCCTGGCTGCCGGCGGGCAGGAGCAAACAGAGGCCATCCAGGTCGTTGAGACTGGCCGGCTCGCGGCCAAAGAGCGGATCCTCGATACCCTGCAACTCGACGACCAAGCGCTTCCCCTCCCGCCGGCTGACCACGCGCAAAAAGGTCCGCCGCCGTGTCCACTCGAGCAGTTTCCCGGTGGACGTGACCCAGATCTTCCCCGCGTCGCGCCAGCGACGCAACAGTTCAAACCGCGCGATCGTCGGACGGGGAATCGGGAAGGAACGCGAGTGGGTCCAATGGGTATAAAGAATGCACGTGCCCTCGGACCGGCACAGCGTTTCCAGGTTGGCTTCGGTGATGAGAACCGACGCATCGAATCCCGCCTCGGAATCCCGCAGATAGGCCTCGCCGCCGAATCGCCCGGCGGGCTTGCCATAGCATCGCTCGAAGCGATAGTAACGCACGCCATCCTCCATGGTGACCGGCTCCAGTATGGTTCGGCGGCCGCTCATCTCGTGTTCGGGAAGGGCGATCCGGTTGCGGCGAAGATCTCCCAGGTTGAGCCAGACGTAGCGCAAGCCGTTGGCGGCGAGCAGGTCGTTGACATAATACGCGCTTCCCGGGGTATCGCCCTGGTAGCGCGCGAAAGCATAGCGCAGCGGGAACCGCGCCCGGCCCAGAAGCGGTCCGATAAGTTTGCGCGCGCTCAGACGCAGCAGGCGGGGGAGGGGGCTGGGCTGCAAACTCCCAGGGCAAAGCCCCGTCGGAGTCACGGGCAGGGAATGGTTGAGCCATACCCGTGGCTTGGGCACGCTCGTTCGCTCGCAACGGTGGTAAAACGCCTGCAGCAGGGGAACAAGCTGCTCCCGGGTATAATGAAGAAACGAATGGAAGGAATCAATCCGGCCCTGTTTGAGCCACTGCCAGATCAACCCGCCGCAGCCCTTTCCCTCCTGTTGGTCTTCCTCGAAGCCATTCTCCTCCGCGCGATGCCGATACATGCCGAAACTGGTTCGGTCCCCCACCAGGAAGAAGGAGTCCGCGAAGTCCAAGCCCAGGCCACGAACCCCTTCATTCTCCTGGCTCAGGGCGGGACTCTCAGCGTCGAGCCCCAGCGTATGCCAATCCGCCGTCAGCGGACGAATGGTCTCCTGCCCGCAAAACAGCGCGTGGACCGCCTGAAATCGCGCGAGGCTTGCCCCGTCAATGTCCGAAGCCACTGTGAACGCCGCCTGGTACGGATAAGGGAACTTGCCCAACCGAACCGGTTCGGCTTCCGCGACGTCGATGTTGGCGGCAGCGGTACCCATTTTCATCGGTTTTGCCCGGGGCCTCCCAGCAGGCGCCGGAGCGGGGGAAAGAGGGCATACCGCAGCATGAGCGGACTCAGGTCTGGTTCGCAGGCGGTCCGCCGGATGTGATAGACGGAATCCCCGCGCAGACTCAGCCCCTCTTCCGCGGTGAGAAAAGAATCATACCCGGTCCGGTGGGCCATTTCCGGGTGGACGGCGGGGTCGAAATCCCAGCCCCGCTTTCCCCAGGGACAGCAAAAGTGCCGGCACGGGCGGCCGAGCCGTGCCTCAATTTCGAGCTTCGAACGGCTGAGTTCCTTTTCGGCTTCCTCGGGCGGCAGAGCCGTCAAACGCCGGTGGGAATGAGTATGAGACCCGATGGTGAAGCCAGCCGCGGCCAACTGCCGGCATTGGTCCCAGTCCAGGAACTCGAAGACGCCCTCGTACTCCGACCAGGACCGTTCATAAAAGGGTGCGATTTCCTGCCAGTCACGGTCCAGGTCCAACCCGACGTATTGGGTGGGAATGAAGAAAGCCGCTGGCACCTTGAACTCCGCCAGGAGCGGGGCCGCATTCGTATAGCCATGCTCGAAACCGTCGTCGAAGGTGACGCAGAAATAGCGGCCGCCGATCCCGGCCGGGGACTGCAGGGCGGTGATGGCATCATCGAGACTGAGGAAATCGCCATACCGGCGAAGGGCCGCGAGTTGCTGGCGGAACACCGGGCGTTGATCGTCGAGCACCCAGTGGTAGAACTGGAACTGGACCCACTCTTTCTGTGCCGGCGGGCGGGCCAAGGCGCCCAATGCCGCCCAAGCCAGCCGGCGTGCCTGGGCGTGCGCCTGGTGCAGCCACGAGCCATCCCGCTCCAGGTCGGATTGCCGGCGGACCCGTGGCCACGGCTGTGGAGTAGCAAGTTCCCGGCTCAAAGGACCGGTCCCTCCAAAGTTACTGGGCAAGGCCCGTTAGACATCCGTATCTCCGGGGCGCCAACGCCGCCAACACGTCTTCCAGGATGCAATCCTGAGGATAGCAGTGTCCCTCATGCCAGCCAAACTCCCGGTCCCAGTAGCCCGGGCAATCGTAAACCGAGTACACGACCGAGCAGTAACTGATCTCGCAAATCCGCGGCTCGTGGTTGGCGTCCAGCAGGAAATCAAACGCCACGCTTTGGCTCTCGAGCTTCTCCGCCACCTGGAACGCAATCTTCACGCAACGCCGATCTACCCGCTCCGGGTCGAATATCGCCACGCCGCTTCCGGAAGCCCGGAAATCGTTCGGGCGGTTCCGTCGGATCACGCCAAACGCCCGGTTCCCAATGACGGTAACACGTGTATCGAACTCGTTGCCGGGCAGGAATTCCTGAAAACAGACATAACCCTGCTGCCGGGGCGCGCACCGCCGGAATTCCAGATTGGCGACGACACTGGCCGGCACCCGCTTGAGCTTCCCGTATAAATCCTGCCAGCTCTGCGTATGGTTCAGGCGCGCTTGCGCGTCGTCCAGATAGCCCGGTTTGGCGGGAAAACCACGCCCGAACGCGCGTCGGCACAGGGCGGCTGCCTCGTCCCGGGATTGCACCAAGCGGACATTCTCGGAACCGGCGCCACAGCGCAGCTTGAACACCTTGGGCCACGAAGCGGTCGCCACCCAGGCTCTGGCTTGGTCGGCTTCGGTAAACACCCAGGTTGGGATCAAAGGAGCGCCAACGGACTCGAGGAGGTATTTCTGCCCCACCTTGTCATCGTAATGCCAGCAGGTGGCCGCGTTGGGGAATATGAGGAGACCGCTCTGTTCCAAAGCCATGAGGATCTGCCGCGCGACCAGCGGCTCGTGCAGACTGACCAGCGTCCAGTGCCACAGCACCGCGTCCAGACCGGCGCATTGCGGCACGATGTCTGAGTCGAGGCAGTCCAGCCGTTTAAATGGGACCTCCCGCTGGAGACACCATTCGATCCAGCGATCCGAATAACTTCCGGGCGAGTCGTGAATCCCGATCATCATATAACAAAGGCGCTCCGTGCCCGGGCCGCCTCACGAAGCTGGAGCAGCCGCCATACGAACAGTATGAGAGCGACATTGAACACGCCGCCAACGACGCTGAACGCCACCACCGTTTGCCCGGGGGCCAGATAGCGCCCGCCCAGCACCAAAACCCCGATCCGCGCGGCCAGGAGCCCCAAGTCAAACAGGAACAGGTTTCGCTGCTGGCGCAGGATGCGGCCTGCCAGGGCTGCGGGCAGATTGCAGAACCCGGGGACCAGCCAGATGAGCAGCCAGCGCGCATACTCGCCGGCGACGGCCCATCGCTGTCCGAATACCAGGGCAAACGCCCAGGGCGCCAACACAAAGCCAATGGCTGCCGGCGCCAGCGAAAGACCCAGGAGCAGAGCGGTGGTCTTGCGAAAGAGCCTCCGCAGGTCGCCCCCGTCATTGTGGACCTCGCTGAGTTTCTGGAACAGGACCTGCCGGAGCGAACCGAGGATGAAGTTCATCGGGAGCTCCAGCACGCGGATGGCCAGCGCATAGAGGCCGCCGGTCGCGACGCCAAAGTAGTGGATAAGCAGGATCACCGGCGCACCTTGCGAGACGGCGTTCATCACGTTCTGCGGCGTGCTGTAGAAGGCAAAGTCCTTGTGCGCCCGGGCCGCCGCCAGCGCCTGTTGGCGCCGGGCGCCGGCGCGCAGCAGGGCGCCATCGTGGCGCCCCACCCAAAACAAGAGCCCCAGGCCGGCCAGCAGGTCCCCCAGCATGGCCCCGCCGATCAATCCCCCGGTCCCCCAGCCCAACGCGCCCGCCGTCGTCTGGGCCGAATTGACCGTCACGGACCGGGCGACTTGCGCCGCGGCTGAGGGCCGGAAGGTCTTGCGGCGGGCGCACCAGGCGCTGAGATTCTGCTTGAGCCCGGCGAATAAGGCCGCCAGAGGGATCAGCCATAACCAGCCTGCGAGCGCGGGCGCCCGCACCAGCGACAGCCACCAAGAAGGAAGCAACAGGGCGGACAACGTGAACACAAAGCCAAGCGCCACGGCGGAGCAGCTCCCGGCCCAGAACAAGCTCGCGGCTTCCTCGTCCTTGTCCGGGAGCATCAGGGCCTCGGAGTATTGCAGCGTCAGACCGGCGCTAAGCACCGCCGCCACGGAGAGAAACGACCCATACTGGCCAAACTCGCCGGGGCCGTACAGACGGCTCAGGACGGGCGCAAGGCAGACGGTGAGGGCCTGCGCCAGGCCCGTGCCGGTCATGACCACCATGACGTTCGGGAGAAAGCCGCGCCGCCGGAGCCGCGCCTGCCTCACCTGGCCGAGGATTTCCCGCGAGAACGAAACTGCGGTCGTCAGTGGCACAAAGAAACAGTCAGGGCCGGGCGAACAGGTTGGTGGCCCAGTAATCCGGCCTGGCCGGGGAGGGATCCAGGACCCGGGTGTCGTTGACCAACTGGCCGTGGAATTGAAACGCCCCGACGCTGAGCACCCTGGATTGTTTCCGACCAAAGAAGTCAACTGGCGGTCCCATCCTTTCTGCCGCCGAACCCCACGCAGGGCTGTCGGCCCGCAGCCAGAACAATCCCGCGCCCGGCCTCACGAAGCCGGGTTTGACGGCGACCACGTCATGCGGCCCGCGTTGTTTTCCGGGGACCGGCGTCAGGTTGTAGTCCGTCCGGATGAGCGCGCCGTCCTCCGCGCAGAGGATTTGTCGCTGCTTGACACCGATAAGGATGTTGTTCGTCACGCAAAGTGTCCCGTAATCCGCAATCAGGACATACCGGTCGGAAATGAGAGTGTTGTTGAGCACATAATTGGTTTGTCCGGCAGGGGACCAGACGGTGAGGGCACTGCGGTTGCCATAGACCAGGTTGTTGTAAAACCAGCATTCCGCCGAGCTGGCGGGGGGATCGTAGTAGATCTGGCAACCGTAAGTCTTGTTCCACCGGATGACATTGCCGCGCACGACGTCGTTGGTGCCGCTCAGGTAAATCCCATGGTCGAACGCCGGGTCGGTCCCGTTATGTTCAACCAGGTTGTATTCGAGGGTCGTGCCGCAGGTTTTGTGGGCAGAGATCCCCTGGCGGGCGGAATGATGAATCCAGCAGTTCCGAACTGTGGCCCAACTGCCGACTTTGATGCCGTCTATCTTGGCCTCAACAACTTGCAGTCCATCAAGCAAGACGTTGGTGACCCCATCCGCCGTATAGACGCCGTGGCTGGACGTGGGCTTGATGATCGCTTCCCACTTGTGCTGGCTGCGCAGGACCGTCGGACACTCCGCCGTGCCGGAGACTTCGATGACCACGGCTTCCGCATAGGTCCCGGGCAGCAGGGTGATCGTATCGCCGCCGGCGATCTGATTCAGCGCCACCGCGATGGACGGCCAGGGGGCGAGTTCCGTGCCGGCATTGGTTGCGCTCCCGGAAGGGGAAACAAAGTACTCCCTCGGCGTGTGCGCTCCGTCCGCAGGGGAAGCCGCCGCCGCTCCCACCGCAAAGCAAGCCGCCAGGAGTTGCCAGACTGTGGGGCGCAGGTTCAAAAGCTGTAACGTAAGCCAACCCGGAGGGTTGGTAAATGGTAGCCTTCTGAAGGGTCGGCAATCCCAAAGGGATTGAATCTCTCAGCCCAGGGTTATCCCGCAACGCGGGAAGCTACCCTGGGTCCAAGCGTCAAAAGAAACCGCCAACCCTGAAAGGGTTGCATCGCCGTCTCGACCGGTCCATTCTCGCCGCTGGCCAAAATCTGGTGCATACCGTTTTCTCCATGAGTTCCGGTTATTGCTGAAGCGGTACGAACTTGCCTACGACGAACGGTATATGTGGGATTGACCGGCGCGAGGGCTCAGAGGATGCAACCCTTTCAGGGTTGGGGTGCCGACCCGTAGCCCACCCAGGGTAGCGCGTGCCCTGCCTTCGCTGCGCTGCGGCCCGGCACGTCGCAACCCTGGGCTGAGTGATTCAATCCCTTTGGGATTGGGTTCCGGTGGCTCAGGCGCCCAGGACGAAGCGGCGCGGCCTCGGCTTGAAACTCCTCAGTGCTCCACCCCGGCGGTGCGCGACGCGGTGGCGGTGCTTGAGCGCGTAGCGCGAGGTCGTCAGCGCCGTCAACAGCATCAGGATCATGATCGTCTGTTTGTTCTTGTAGCTGACGTAACCAATGTCGGCCAGGAGCAGGGTGAGGACGAAGATCCAGCAGTAATACTTCAGCAGCCGAGCCGCGCGTACCGCCCGGATCAGCACCCCGGCGTGAATGGCATAGAACAGAAGCGTCCCGACCATGCCCAGGCAGCAGAGGAGTTCGACGTAATTGTTATGCGAGTAGGTGCCCTGGCCGGAAAGCGCGCGAAACGAATCCAGGCCATTGCCAAACAAGGGCGCCTGCTCCCAGAGCCCGAGGCCTTGCTCGACCATCTCCGCCCGCGTCTGGTAAGAGCTGTCCTGGTATTCCAAACTCCGGCGGACCGCCACGACCTCCTGACCGTATTGATACAATGCCGGCGCCAGGAACAGGCCCAGCAGACACGGCACACCGATCGCCAGACTGACCCAGAGGCGCCGGCGGTTTTGGGGCAGGAACTGCACGGCCTGAAGACAAACCAGGACGAGAAACAAGAAGGCCACCAGCACCGCTTTCCGGGAACCCGTAACCGCCACCGCGAAAGCCACCGAGCCAACAGCGATGAGGCACGGAAACCACCCGGCCTTTTTCGGCAGCAGCCAGATCATGCAGGCGCCGAAGGTCAGTTGCAACGCGAGCACATTGGCATTGCCGACCATGCCGGAATAACGGAACGCGTCCTCTGCCTCGCCCAAAGCCGGCTCGGGACCCAGGCCGAAGCACACGATAATAATCTGCAACAGGTTGCTGGCGACCTGGGCATACACCAGCCACCGGAAACGGACTCCCGCTCGCAAGGCGACGGCGACCGCAATGCCACCGAGGAAGGCGCTGATAACGGAGCTTAATACATCAAAGGGATGGGTGTCCTTTACCCCCGAGAAACACCGCAGCAGCGAGTAGCAGATAAAGGCGGACGGAAGCCAGACCCACCAGCCGACCCGGGGTCGCCAAGTGTGCAAGAGCCTGCCGAGGGCCAGCAGGCCGGCCAGCAGGACCGCGAATGCAAATGCCAGCAACGACCACCCCGCCACATCCAACAGAGCCTGGGAGGCCACCACATAGGCCATGACCAGCCCAGTCGCGCCGCGCAGCCACCAGACCCGGTTGTCGTGAGGGTGGGCCTCGCCGTGCCGGAGGCTGGTCTCCCGGGGGAGCAAGCGCTTTGTCAATCGGGGAATCGTAAGTTAGGCGGGAAGGGGTGCATCTCGACAGTACCACCGACTTGGGCGCACGCTGATATAACCCTTTCAGGGTAGAACGGGGGTTGGTATGCGCGTTCCCAGGGTAGCTCGTGCCTCGCAACCCTGGGCTGAGTGATTTCCATCCTTTCAGGATGGTGGTACTGACGCGATGCGCCCGGCGGGAAGCATGTCTCGAAAGATGAGAGGATTGCTCTGGCGGTCAACCCATTCAGGCTGGTAGGGACGCGTTCCACCGCGTCCCTGCAGTTTGGACATTTTGCAGAGTGAAAAGGGGGCAATCCCGAAGGGGTTGCATCATTCAGCCCAACCCCGAAGGGGCTGTATCACTCAGCCCAGGGTTGCGCGCGGCGCGCTACCCTGGGTGCGTGCGCCCAATAAACCCCCAACCCTGAAAGGGTTGCTGAGGCGGTACGAGCTCGCATACGACGAACGGTATGTGTGGGATTGACTCCCGTGAAGGGGACGAACGATGCAACCCTTTCAGGGTTGACGCCCCAACCCATTGCCCACCCAGGGTAGCGCGCCACGCGCAACCCTGGGCTCAGTGATTCAATCCCTTCGGGATTGCCTCTCGCAATCCTGAGGTTGGTGATCTCATCCTTTCAGGATTGAGCAACGCGGAAAATGTCCAAACTCCAGGGACGCGTTCCACCGCGTCCCTGACTTCTTGGGATTATGATGGGGACGCGGTGGAACGCGTCCCTACCACCTTGGCGTATGGAATCCCTTTGGGATTCACCCGGCCGCATACACCCCTTCTTTGCCATACTTGCCGTGATACCGGTAATCGTAGTAGGCCCCGTACCCGCCGCTCCGGCGGCTGTGCATGCGATTGAGCACAATCCCCGACAGGGGCGCCTCCGCCCCCTGCAAGAGCTGAACACACCGCATCACATACCGGCTCGAGGTCCGCGCGGCCCGCACGACCAGGCACACGCCCTGAACACTCCGCAACATCAACAGCGTGTCACTCACGGCATTAATCGGTGCGCTGTCCAAAACCACCCGGTCGTAGTGCAGTAGAGCTTCCTGGATGAGCCCGCTCAGCCCATCTTTGGCCAGCAACTCGGCGGGATTCGCAGCCGTCGTGCCTCCGGAGATGAAGAACAGGTTTTCCACCTTGGCCGCCTGAACCACCTCCTCGAGCTTCTTCTGCCCGTTCAGGCAATCCGTAAGCCCGGGCCCATCACTGTCCTTCCCCGCCAGGGCGGTCTCGATCGTCGGACGGCGCAGATCCGCGTCAATCAGCAAGGTCTTGAGGCCGAGCAACGCCAGGCTGGCGGAGTAGTTGAGCGCGCAGATCGTCTTGCCTTCGGCCGGCAGGGCGCTGGTAAACAACCACACCCGTCGCTCCTCGGCGCGGCCCAGCGTCGAAAGCGATGTCCTGAGGGTCCGGAACGCCTCGGCCCCTTGCGATTTGGCCCGGTCCACCACCACCAGCGGGCTCCTCTTCTTTCTCTTGAGCCCACGCATGTTGGGAACCACGCTGAGCACGGACAAACCCAGCAGGTTTTCCGCTTCGTCCACGGTCTTGATCGAGGTGTCCGTGACGCGCAACCCCATGACAACGAGCAACCCCAGAAACAGCCCGCCCAGGCCGCTCACGGCCATGATCGCTGCCTTTTTCGGAGAGACCGGCAACTCCGGCAGGTACGCCGGCTGAATCACGCGGATCACCCCGGTCTGTTGCGTCTCCTTCGTCACGTCGGCCTCCTTCATGCCCTTGAGGACTGCGTCATAGAGCGTGCGGTCCGACTCCATTTCGCGCTGCAGGACGCCATATTGAATCGAGAGCTTGCTCAGCTCCAGCGAAGCGGCTTCCTGGGTCTGCATCGCCTCGTTCAGCGCCGCTTCGGCGGCTTTATCGCTCTCGAGACTGGCCTTTAAGGTGGAAACCGCGCTGAGGACCGCATTGGTGATATCGCCTTTCAGCTCGCCGATCAGGGTCGAGGCCTGGATGTACTTGGGGTGCTTGGCCTTGTAACGCTTGCACAAAGCGGCAAAGTCATCTTCCGCCTTGGTGAGGCTGAGCTGCAAGGCCAGCACCGTTTGGTCCTTGGCCACGGTTGGGACGTTCAGCAACGCTTCGATGTTGGTTCCCAGGTTCATGGCCTGGGCATAGTCCGTCTCGGCCCGGATGCGAAGCGACTTGGCTTCGGTGGCCTTGGTGCTCAACTCCTTGAGCTTGGCCACCACCGTGTTTTCGCGATCATCCAGCGAAGACGCCTTGGTTTGCTCCTTATAAGCCTGCAAGGCCTGCTCGGATTCCTCGAGCTTCTTGCGCAATTGCTCCGCTTCCTTGGCCAGACTCTTGCTCGCCATGCCGATCGACGTGTCTTCCCGCTCCGCCCCGGCGTTGAGATATTCGCTGACGATCGAGTTGGCGATCTTCTCCGTTACCTCCGGCACCCGGTGCGTGACGGTGATATCAATGAGCCGTGTGCCGCGCCGAAGCTTGACCTTCACCATTTTGTCAAGGGCGTCCAGGATGCGGACGTGGTCGGGCGTCTGGTTAGTGTCCGAGATCAATGCGGAAGCCGGATTGGTGCCCGCGAGGAATGGGGAAGCCATGGAGAGGCCATTGGTGAAACGGGGGTCGGTCCAGAGGTTATTCGTATCGGCCACCCGTTCGAGCAAGGGGCGGCTGTTGAAGCTCTGGGCCACGGTCTGCAAGTAATCCACCGCCTCGAGATCCCTGACTTGCACCATCTGCATTCTCAGGATGTTGGGCTGGTCCTGCTCCGCCTGGATCGTCGCCGTCGCGGAGTACAGCACCGGGGCGCGTCGGATGTATGCGTACCCGAGGCCGAGCAGGAGGGCTGTCGAGAGGACAAGCACCCAGGCCTTTTCCAGCAGGGCATGCCAGATCCGGGCGAAGTCGCCCGCGGCCGGGGAGGAATATCCGGGGGCATAGCCGTACCCGTACCCGTAACCGCGACCGTACCCACGAGAACCGCCGCCCTCGCCATTGCCGCCCGCCGCCCCCGCCATCGGATCACCGGAAGGTTGCATTCTGTTTGGATTCATATTGGGCTCTCTGTTCATAGCCATTTTTCTCCTACGATGATCACATCATCCGGCAGTATCTCGAACGGTTTCACTTTCGGGTCCAGGGCCATCGCCTCGGCATCGAGCCGAATCACCTTGCTCTCGGTGCCGACAAGTCGCTGCACGGTGATCTTGCGCGGGTTGCCGATCCGCGTGTAGCCACCCGCCGTCGCGACCGCCTGGAGGAGCGACACCGACTCGTCGGCCGGCATATCATAGGTGCTCGGGTGCTGCACCTGGCCCAGGACGGTGAACCGGCGCTTGGCGAACTCCGTGACATTCAGCGTGACCTGCGGATCCACCAGGTAATCCTTGGCCAGGAGATCGCGAATGATCAGGGTCGCCTTTTCCAGGGTATTGCTCATCACCTTGACCGACCCCAGCAAAGGCATCACGATCGTCCCCTCCCGCCCAATCCGGGACACCGAGGTCAGGTCCTCTTCCTGATAGACTTTGATTTGCACGACATCCCCCTGCTGCAAGATATATTGCGGCGACGCCGCGGTGACGGCCACTGACTCGGCCGGCGCCCGGGGTGGCGGGCTTTCCGGCGGGCTGGTGTCTGCGGGTTGGGCCCGGCCCGTTCCCGCGAGGGAAAAGGCCAGGAGGGTGAGTACGACGAGGTGTTTTGTTACTATTTGCATAAAGTCTTTGAGGAAAACCACAGATGGATTCAGAGGACGGAGGACGGAAGACGGATGACGGAAGACGGTCATGAGGAGCGAGGGCACCATTTTTCTGGTTCGGCCATCATCTTGCCCAGCTTACGGCCGATCTCCTCACATTGGGCGAGCATCGAGGCCCGCTCGGCTTCCGGGATGTATCCGCAGGCAAACGCCGTCGTAATCCAGTGTTGCGTTTCCGCCTGTTCGCCATCTGCGTCTGACAGCTTGCTGACAAAGTGCGCCTGGTAGCGCCGCTTCTGCCACGCCTCGGAAATATTCGCACCGATGGACCGTGATGCCCTGCGAAACTGGTTGGTCAGCGAATACAGTTCTTCCTTCGGGAACTGTTTAGTAGCTTTGAAAATGTGCTGTTGCAGCTCGAATGCTGCCTGATAAACGCGCAACTCCCGAAAAGACTTTATCGCCTCGCTCATGCGTCCTCCGTCCACCGTCCTCCGTCCCCCGTCCTCCGTCCTCCGTCTTCCGTCCTCCGATTTCTGCTTTCTGCTTTCCCGTTCGCCGCTCCCCGCTCCCCGCTCCAAGCTCCCATCTTCCATCTTCCGTCCTCCGTCCTCCGTCTTCCGTCCTCCGTCCACCGTCCACCGTCCTCCGTCCCCCGTCCGCCGTCCTCCGTCATCAGTACCGCCACATTGCCCGGACCCCCACCATATTATCGGTATAGGAGTATTGGTTGAGACTCGAATCATCTTGCCGCATAGTATAGAAGAGGGTCGCGGTCAGATGACGGTTGAATTCATAGTCCAGGCTCGCGCGCACCCAGAAGGCATCATCCGTGCGGTTGTTGCTGGGGCCGGAACCCAGCCGGAGATACTCATCGTAGTCGTAGCCGCCGCTCAAAGTGGCGGAAAGCCCCGCGGAGAGCTGCTGCCGGACGCCAATATTAAATCCGGTGATCTGGTAGTTATATTCTCCCTCGTAAGAAGGTTGCTGCTGGCGGTGCGCCTCCAAACTCAGCGTGGTCGAGGCGCGGAGGTAGTAATCTGCGCCGACGCTGAAGACCGGGTCCGTCGTCGCGCTCTGCCCGGAGTCGTATTGGCGAACCTCAACTCCCACAGAAGCCCTGAGATCCAGCTTGCCGGTAAGCTGGTAAATGCCGCGCACCAGCCCTTGCTCGTAATGCTGGTCGGGGCTGGCCTGAGGATAGACAAAGCCAAAGGCGGCTCCGATCCCGGCCTCAAGCTTCGCGCCGAGCAGCCGGTTGTACCAGTCTTCATTCCGGACTTCCTGGTAGCCCTGGTACACTTCGTTCGGATAATCAAGCCTGTCATAGCGGCCGCTGATTTCCAGCGAACTCTCGTCGTTCAACTCATAGCGGCTCCGCAGCTTCGTGTCGAAGCTCGACACGGTGACCAGGTTGCCGACCTCATTTGCTTTTTCGTCCATCCGCGTGAAATCCTCGTCCAGCCCCAGTGCCAGCTTGGAAAAAGCATAACCCGCCGAAAACCCCTCGACTTGATCAATGTAGTCCAGCCGCGGGTTCTTCGTGAAGAGGTTGAAGCCCGGCGTGTAGTCCAGCCCCAGAAAGCGCTGGGGCAGGGTGCTCTCGTCTATGAGCGAGTAACGAGCCAGGTTGCGCAACTGGCCCAGGCTCACCCATCCCGGAACGTAGGCCGCGATGTCGCCCGCCGTGACGGTCAACCCGGGAGAGAGGGTCCATTGCACGTCGCTGATCGCGTTAGTGTGAGAGATCAGCACGTTGTCATCGTAGTTCGCGGTCACCGCCGCGTGCGGAAACAGGTCCAGCCCCTCGAACCGCAGACTCGCCCGGCTGACAGACTGGTCCAGCGTCTCCTCAGAGGCCTTTTCCGGAGGCATAAACACGTCCGAGGGTGTGCGATAATCCTGCCCCCGCGCAGGTATGGTGAGACTGCAGAGGACAACCACAGATGAACACAGCCCCGCAAAGCGGGAAATCCGAAACCTCACGATTTGGAGTGCGGCGGGAAGCGAAGCGCCACGCCGCTTTGGAGAGCAGCGCCAAGCACGGAAAGCGGTGTCGCCGCTGCGCTCTGCCACCGCACTCCAAATCTCTGTTATCCGTGCGCGAAGTTGCAAGATTGTAGTACAGATTCCGGAGGCAAAGGAGCGCCGGCTGCCGAGGTTGAAAGGAGATAAACCGCGGAAGACGCTGAATACGCGGAAGGCGAAGCGGGAGGAGGTTTCTTTTCCGCGTATTCCGCGTATTCCGCGGTCAAACCCTCCTGGCCTTGGTTGCGGCTTTGCCGCGCTATGTGCTTGCGCCGCGCCCGGAGTGCGCGCCCCAGCAGAATTGTGTTTCAGGGTTGCTTTCATCTGTGTCTATCTGTGTCCATCTGTGGTTAAAATGTCAGCTTTTCCTTGCAAGTCCGTCCTCCGTCTTCCGTCCTCCGCCCTGTCCATCTGTGTCCATCTGTGGTTAAAATGTCAGTTGTCAGCTTTTCAGCTTTTCCCTTTCCTCGCTCCCCGCTCCCCGCTCCGTCCTCCGTCCTCCGTCCTCCGTCCTCCGTCCTCTGTCCTCTGTCCTCCGTCCTCCGTCCTCCGCCCTCCGTCCTCCGTCCTCTGTCCTCCGCCCCCGCTCCCCACTCCGTAGTCCCTTAGTCAGTGGTCCGTAGTCCGTTGTCCCGTAGTCTCGAAGTCCGGTAGTCCCTCCTCCCCCTCCGTCTTCCGTCCTCCGACGCACCGCCCTCCGTCTTCCGGTAGTCCCTCCTCCCCCTCCACCTCCCAACCAAACTGCCAGGCGCAGAGCCGGAAGCTGCTGCACAGTTTGCAGTAATCCGCGCGCTCGACCCTGCCTTCACTGTTGTTGAAGCGTGGACATTGCCTGGTCCGCTCGAGGTTCCGCGTCTGAACCCGCCCCTCGGCGGCCTTCTTCCCGGAAAGGGCCGGTGTATATTCCGGCAAGACCTGTTTCAGCATCAGCTTGAGTTCGTCAGTCGAGGCGGCGTGGAGGTGGCTGCTCAACCAGCCCAGGCGGGCCTGCACGTCCTTGAGCGCCATGGGCTCGCTCGTCAGCCGCTTGATGCGCGGATGCGCGGTGTCGGCGGTGTTGCCCCGCAGATAGCGCAATTCCTCGAAGAGCTTCTCGCCAGGCTTGAGCCCGGTGAACCTGATCTCAATGTCGCGGCCCGGTTCCAGCCCCGAAAGCCGGATCATTTGGCGCGCCAGGTCAATGATCTTCACCGGCTTGCCCATATCGAGGATAAAGATCTCCCCCCCGCGACCCTGGGCACAGCTCTGCAACACCAACCCCACCGCCTCCGGGACGGTCATGAAGTAGCGGACCACCTCCGGGTCGGTCACCGTGACCGGCCCGCCTTCGGCGATCTGCCGCTCGAAAATGGGGACGACGCTGCCCGAGGAGCCGAGCACGTTGCCAAAGCGCACGGCCGCGAACCGGGTCTGGCCGTCATGCTCGCGGGCAAAGGACTGGAGGAAGACTTCCGCCAGGCGCTTGCTGGCCCCCATGACGCTGGTGGGGTTGACGGCCTTGTCGGTCGAGATCATCACAAACTGTTCCACCCGGTGCTCGCAGGCCAGCTCGACCAGGGAAGCCGTTCCCAGCGCGTTGTTCTTGATCGCCTCGCCCGGCTGGCCCTCCATCATGCCCACGTGCTTGTGGGCGGCGGCGTGGAAGATGACGGCGGGTTTGTGTTGCCTCAAGACGGCCGCCATCCGGGATCTGTCCAGGATATCCGCAATGACCGGCACGATGAAACTCCCATAGCCGAGCCGGAGGAGTTCCTGCTCGATCTGGAACAACTGCACTTCCGACTGGTCCAGCAGCAGCAGCCGGCTGGGATGATAGGCCGCTACCTGCCGGCAGAGTTCGCTCCCGATGCTGCCGCCCGCGCCCGTCACCAGCACGCGGCGGTTCGTCAGCACGTCTCCAATCTGGTCCGCTTTGAGGTCAATGCTCTCACGGCCCAGCAGGTCCTCGACCTTCACCGGGCGCAACTGGCTGATCCTGACCGAGCCCGACGTGAGCTGGTCAAGGCTGGGGACGGTCACATGCTTGAGGCCGGTCTTGTGCAGGAGACTGACCACCTCGCCCAGCCGCCGGGCGGATGCCGAGGGCATGGCGATCACCACTTCCGCCACCCCCAGCATTTCCGCCTTGCGCTCGAGCAGTTCCGGCGCCCCGATCACCGGCACACCGTGAATCCGCGAGCCCCATTTCCCGCGATCATCGTCCAGGAAGGCAACCGGAACCAGGCCCGCGTTCGGATGCGCATGGAGCTCGCGGACCAGGCTCGCCCCCGCGTCGCCGGCGCCGATGATGGCCACCTTCCGCTCGCGGGAATGACGGTCTTTGCCGCGGGAAAACCAGCGCTCGTGGATCATCCGCCAGGCGGACCGCATGCCGCCCAGCGCCAGGAACCCCAGCATGCACTGCATCAGCAGGACACCCCTGGGGACCAAGGTGCCGATGCCGAAGCAGCCCACGGCATAAAGCGAAAGGCCGGAGAGAATCATCGCGTAGGCCAAACACCGGATTTCGGGCAGGCTGAAGTACTTGTAGATGCCCGAGAACTGGCGGAAGAGCAGCAGCCAGGCCAACTGCAAGCCAATGACCCAAGACCAATCCGATTGCAGCTCGGCCTCGTACATCGGCGGCACGTCAAAATCGAACCGCACCTCGTACGCCAGCCACCGGCAGACCACCAGGGCACAGGCCGCCAGCGCCGCCAGCACGACGCGGCGCAGCAGTTGGCTCGATCGGGCACGAACTCTTTTCCGCAATTCCCCCCTCGGTCCGCCTGCCCGCTCCCCTCCCACATCGAGCAGCCCATCCACCCCCACTTCAAACTCCTTTTTCTTTCTCATAACAATACGGGACTACAGGACTACGAGACTACTGGACCACAGACCACAGACCACGGACCACGGACCACGGACCACTGACCACTGACCGCATCATGAAACGCTGAGTTTAGACTTTGGACTTTGGACTTTGGATTCTGGACACGAGACTACGGGACTGCGAGACTACGAGACTACGAGACCACAGGACGACAAGACCACGGGACTACAGGACAACGAGACCACGGGACCACACGCTGAGACTTTGGACTTTGGATTCTGGACACGAGACTACGGGACGAGGGAACCACGAGACTACGGGACTACGGGACAACGGGACCATGGGACCACAGGACAACAAGACCACAGGACGACAAGACCACGGGACTACAGGACAACGAGACCACAGACCCAAGACCGCCAGTAAATGCTTGTAGGACCTTTGCGCCTTAGCATCTTAGCGCCTTTGCGTTGAAAATCTTCTGCATGGTCCGGGGTTAGACCCATCCTCTCGCGCGGTAAACCCACCACCCGATCTTCTCGTGCAGGTAAAGCCCTAAAACTTGAAACCGGCCCTGCCTGGGAAAAGGCGAAAACGAGAGCCGCGCGCCGGGAACGCCATAAACCTTGAAATCACATGCCACGGGTTCCACCTCGATCCCCTGCTTCTTGAACAACCCCACCGAACGCGGTATATGCAGCGCGGAGGTGACCAACAGCACCTTCCGCCAGTGATATGCCTGCTCCAGCTTGCGGAATTGCACCGCCTCATCGTGCGTGTTCATGCAGATACCAAGGTTCGTTATCACCTCGGCTGTGCTGGCCAGGCCCCATGCCAAGACCCAACTCTCCAGCAGCGATGGCGCGCTTACGTCCGGCCTGCCAGACACCGGCAGACTGCCACCAAGCAGCAGCGCCGATGCCTTTTCCGTCCGCAGCAACTCCAACGCGGTCAAGACCCGAGTTCCTCCATCGCACAGGGCGAACCGGTATGGATCCCTGTCCGATACGTAATATCCTCCCCCCAGCATCAGCACCACCGTCTCCCTTCCCCCCTTTCCATCTTCGCTGCTCACCCCTCCTCCGTTTCCTTCGTTTGCTTCTGTATGGCGCCCCCCCGCCGCCACCGCTTCGGCATCCGCCACGAGCATCTCTGCCAACGGGGTGCTGCCCAGCAGGAAAAGGAGGAGTGTGGGAATACAGATCCAAATTGCGCTTCTCCAATGCCGGCGTGCTACGAGCCAGCAAAGCCCTGCGAACATCAGAAACCAAACCATCCCCAGAGGCTCCGTTAATGGCAGAAAAAAACCGTGCATACTAGCCGGCCACTGGCCACTGGCGACTGACTACTGACCCCAGCCTCCGTTCATTTTGGGGACACCCTTGCCCGCCTGCAGTCCGCGGTCCCTTGTCCGTGGTCCGTAGTCCGTAGTCCCGTGGTCTCTCGCCCGTGCTCCCTCGCCAGAAACGGAAACAGCGTGCGCAGAATGATCAGCACGTCCTGCCACACGCTGGCGCTCTTAGCGTATTCCAAGTTCAACTCGATCTTCCGCGGCACGCAGTATTTCAGGTAAAACTCTTCCACCCCGTCCTCCGCATTTCTGCTTTCTGCTTTGTCCCCTGGTCCGTGGTCCGTGGTCCGTAGTCCGTCTTCCGTCTTCCGTCCTCCGTCCTCCGTCCTCCGTAGTCCCGTGGTCCGTGGTCCGTGGTCCGTCCTCCGTCCTCCGTCCTCCGTCCTTCCCCTTTCGTGTCTTTCGCGTATTTCGTGGTTAATCTCTCCGTCCTCCGTCCTCCGCATTTCAGCTTTCAGCATTTCCTCTTCGCGGCGAAACTCCAGCGTCGCCAGGTCCGTAATCCCCGGCTTGAGTGCCAGCACCCGCCTCTGCTCCGGCGTATATTGGGCCACATACCTCGGCACCTCGGGCCGCGGCCCGACAAAGCTCATTTCCCCGACCAGCACGTTCCAGAGTTGCGGCAGTTCATCCAGCTTCGTCTTCCGCAGGAACCGGCCCATCGCCGTAATGCGCGGGTCGCCGTCGCGCGTCACACCCAGTCCGAGGTCTTCCGCATTCACCACCATGGACCGGAACTTCACGATGTAGAACGGCCGCCCGTCCTTTCCAACGCGCTCCTGCCGGAACAACACCGGCCCGCGGCTCGACAGCTTGACAGCCATCGCCAGTACCACGAACAACGGGCTGAGGACGACCAGCCCCAGCGCGGCAAACGTCATATCAAAGAGCCGCTTCATCCCGCCATGGACCATTGACTACGAGACTACTGACCACTGACTACGGACTATTGACTACTGAGCACCAACCGTTTCCCCTTCCGCCGTCCCTTTTGTCCTCCTTTGGTTCTGCCGACGCCAGGTTCGGACTTCGGATTTCGGTCGTCGGATTTCTTTCGGATTTCGGCCCTCGGATTTCGGAATTCTGCCTTCCTCCCCGCTCTCTGCTCCTCGCTCCACGCTCCACGCTCCTGCCTTCGCCTGCACCTTTGCCCCTTTGCGTCTTTGCATTAAAAGATTTGCGGCAATCGTATCTTTCAACGTGTCACACACATACCCGACCTCCCCCTCCGTCATGTCCGGGTAAAGCGGCAGCGTGATGAGTTCAGGATAAAGCCTCGCCGCCACCGGGAAATCCTCCGGTTTGTAACCATACTTCTCGCGGTAATACGGATGCTCATGCAGCGGCATCCAATGCACGCTGGTCGTGATCCCCTTCCGCTTCAGCTCCTCGATCACCTGCGCCCGATTGATCCTGAGCCGGTCCAACCTCAAGCGGACGACATACAAATGCCAGGAATGAATCCGATCCGGCTGCTGCTCGGGCAGGATCAACTCCTCGACATCCCCGAGCAGCTCGGAATACAGCCCGGCCCATTGTGCCCGTTTCCGATGCAGCTCATCCGCCCGGCGCAACTGGTGAATCCCGATCGCGGCGGCAATATCCGTCAGGTTATATTTGAACCCGGGCGCGACGATCTCGTAATACCACGACCCCTCCGCCGCGAACCGTTTCCAGGCATCCTTGGAAATCCCGTGCAACGACATGATCCGCATCCGCTCCGCATAATCATCCCGCTGCGTGCAGGCCATCCCGCCCTCCCCCGTAGTGATGCACTTGTTAGCATAAAACGAAAAGCAAGTGATGTCGGCGGCAGAGCCAACACTAGACCACTGACCACTGACTAAAGGACCACTGACCTCGGGAAGAGGACCACCGACTACAGGACCACTGACTACTGACCTCTGATTATCGTCCGTGGTCCGCGGTCCGTGGTCTGTGGTCCCGTGGTTCGTTTCCGCTTTCAGCGTTTCAGCTCTCAGCGTTCCAGCTTTTCCCTCCCCCCCTCCCTGCTCCGCGCTCCTCTCTCCCTGCTCCCCGCTCCCCGCTCCCTGCTCCTCGCTCTGCGCACTTCTATAATAGGCCGGACAACAATGCGCCGCATCCTCAATGACCTTAAGCCCGAACCTCCTCGCCAGCCCCTCCACCCCCTCCACATCCCCGACCTGCCCCCCATAATGGACCGGCAGAATCGCCACCACCTTCCCGCCCCGCGCCAAGGCCTGCTCGATCCGCCGCTCCGCGTCGGCAACATCCAGGTTGAAGTCCGATTCCCGGCAATCCACCAGCAAAGGAGTCGCATTGAAATAGCGGACCACCTCGGCGGTCGCCGCGAACGTCATTGTGGGAACGACGGCCATATCACCCGCTTCCAACCCAATCGCTTCCAGCGCCAGATGCAGCGCCGCCGTGCAGGAATTGAGGGCCAAGGCATGTTTCTGTCCCATGTAAGCAGCAAACTCCTGCTCGAAGCGTTTGGTTCTTGGCCCCGTCGTCAGCCAACCTGACCGCAAGGTTTCCACCACCTCGCTGATCTCAGCGTCAGTCAGGCTCGGGCGATAAAATGGGATCTGCACCGAATCAGCTTGCCTGGGTAACGATACAATCATCTGTTTCGCATTTCGCACTTTGGACTTCAGACTTCGTCCTCCGTCTTCTGTCTTCCGTCCTCAGTGGTCTCGTGGTCCGTGGTCCTGTGGTCCTGTGGTCCCGTGGTCTGTGGTCTCGTGGTCCCTCATCTCCGTCCTCCGTCTTCCGTCTTCTGTCTTCCACCCTTCCCTTCCCGCGCATTCCGCGGTTCCCCGAGTGCTCCCGTCCTCATTTCTGCTTTCTGCTTTCTACTTTCTGCTTTTCCCCTTTCAGCGTTTCAGCTTGTGGTCCGTGGTCCCGTGGTCCTGAAGTCCGCCCCCGCTCCCTTCCTGGCTGAGGCGCTTGGACCCCTTTATTCCCTCAACTCCTCAACCATGCCGGATGCCAGCAACTGTTCCAGTACCGCATAGACGGTGGAACGATGGTCAGCGAAGAAACAAACCAGTTGCCGCTCGCCCGCCACCGAACGCGGTTCGTAGATCACGCGCATTCGGTCAACGCGTAGTCGCCAAAAAGGATGCAAATGCCCCTCCAACTGCTTGAGGTCGCCCCTGTCTTGGGCTAAGGCCTTGATCCCACGCCACAACCTCCGACGCGGTTCGGGTGCGAGTGTTTGCAGAAAGTCCTTTACCCTTTGTCCGACAATTACCCGGGTATTCATGCGGACATTTCCGCATCCAGCTCCGCGACGCCGTAGTGTTTGCCCCGGCCGGCCTTGTGTTCCTTTAGCGCCTGAATGAAATTCGAGTCGCTCAACAACTCCATGCTTTCCACCAGCGCCTCGATCCGGTCTTTGGACAGAAACACACCCACGACCTTTCCGTGCCGGGCAATGGCAAAGCTGTCCTGCCGGATAAGCTTGGGCAGGTTCGCCTGCGCTTGGCTCACGGTAACTGTAGAATCACTCGTCATATTACAGCTATCCCATACCGGCTAGGGACGCGCAAGCCATAATACGCGGAAAACAGACTTCCTCCCGGTTCCGTTATCGCCTTGGGGAAAGCCAGGACCGCATCGCACCTGGAAAACTGCGCAAAACGATTGAACTGCTCCACAGCCCAGGCGTGATGGGTTTCTTTCTCTCGCAGATAGCCTCAGGGTAGCCTCGGGGTAGCCTGAGGGTAGCCTCGAATGGCGCGTAGTTAGCACATAACATACGTGAGAGCAGTCATTTGCGTTTCCTGACGCCGGGCACCTTGCGCAAGATGGTTTTCAGGGTCAGCGCCTGCATGC